>VYLV01000017.1_pt1 | contig 23787 bp, 13 predicted proteins | sample 5114191 | NCBI WGS metagenome assembly VYLV01 (sample SAMN12291782, study PRJNA351875) | freshwater metagenome | isolation source: freshwater lake | place: USA: Michigan, Little Long Lake | collected 2013-08-08 | reverse complement strand
CACATCCTCCAAGTAGTGTCATAACTGATCCCCTTTTTCTTGGCATAATCTCATAGTTTCAACTGTAAGGTAAACTTGCACTAACCACAGTAGCAGTTGTTTGCTGTTATTTGCACACATTTCTTGCAAAACTTTACAATACTCTTTCTCGCCTTTCGGAAATCCTCTAGAATAAGATTCTATAGACTTCTAAATAACCACAATGACCGATGATGCCATCCCTAGTCTAAATTTAGCCATCTCTAGTTTAGCCACGAGTAATAATTTCGCCCGTTGGGTGACGAAAGCACCCCTACCGGGGGGATATGTGCATCATGACTGTGAATGGACCGAGAGTCTAACCACGGAATGGATGGCATGGCAGGAAATGTTCTGTCTGCAAAAAATGCCGACCTTGCCGATGTTAGAGCAATTAGAAGCAAATTCTCGACCTAAACTGACTCTTTCGGGAGAAGGCGGCAGTTATGGCGGTCAATTAATGCAGAAACTAGGTATTAGTCTCTGGCAATGGTTATTTCAAGCATCAATTAGTCAAAGTTTCGCCCAAAGTCAGGGAATCGCCCTCGGCAAAAATCAGCCCCTGCGAATTCGCTTGGAATGTCGCAATCCCCATTTAATTCTGCTGCCCTGGGAAATTATGCAGCAAGCAGGTAAACAGGCCATATCTCTGCATCCGAATATACTCTTTAGCCGCACCACCAGCGATGTGGACCCACTGCCACCGATAAAACCAAGTAATAGTCTCAATATTCTCTTAGTTATCGGCGAAAAACAGATTAAAACCGCAGCTAGTTCCCGCAATCTCACCGCCATTAATACGGGTGAAGAAACTAATTCCGACCAGGCACTGGAATCCGAGGCCGCCAATCTCATCCAGGCTATCTCCCCTGGGGGCAGTAGTTCCCTCCAGAATTGGGGAGTGAAAGTCAAAGTCGATACCTTAATTCGACCGCAGGCCGAAGAACTGACCAGGGCCTTGGATACGGGAAAATATCAAGCTTTTTTCTACGCTGGTCACGGAATGGCCGCCCCCAATGGCGGTTCCCTATTTCTGCGGCCGGGGGAACAGCTAAATGGGACGGAGTTAGCCCAAGCTTTGGTGAGAAATCAGGTCATTTTAACGGTTTTTAATGCTTGCTGGGGTGCTTATCCCGCTAAATCAGGTCAGGAGATGATCCCCCGCAGCAGTCTGGCGGAAGTCTTGATTCACCATGGCGTTCCCGCAGTTTTGGCTATGCGAGATGCGATCGCTGATCGAGAGGCCTTGAGTTTTATCGAAGTTTTTACCCGCACCCTCTTCGGGTTCAAAGACAAAGAAGCGCAGATGTCCAAGTTGTTTCCCGGTCCGAGAGTCCCTATTGATCAGGCCGTTCGTATCGCCAGGCAGCAGTTATTAACCCTCTACAAGTACAATCAACCCGCTTGGACTTTGCCGATTCTCTATATGCACCCGGAATTCGACGGGCAATTGCTGCAAACCCTTGATGAGACTCAATCACCGACGGTTATGCCCAATGTCTCCGGAACCATGCCCACCGCTTTCTTATACTATCTCGATCGTCCCGAAAGAAAATGGTCAATCCGTGGTGGTGCCATGAATATAGGACGGGACATGGAAAATGATCTACAGATTACTGAAAAATGGGTTAGTAAAAACCATTGTCGGATAATTTGCCGTAAAAAACCCGATCATCCAGACTATCAATACTTTCTCGAAGATTTCTCCCGTTTTGGTACTTTTATCTACCAAGATGGCCACTGGAAACAGGTACATAACCAAGAAGTTCCCCTAGAGTCCGGTTTACAGATTCGCTTCGGCAGTTACCAAGGCCAAATCCTCGCATTTGTGGTCGAATAATTAGGGTCTGCTGAAAAAGTTTTTCGGTGGGGGTTGGGGTGTGGGGTGTGGGGTGTGGGGTGATGGGGGAGTGGGGTGTAGGGTGTCGGAAGAATAAATAGAAATAATCTCCTGTCTCCTGTCTCCTGTCTCCTGTCTCCTGTCTCCTGACTCCTAACCCCACCAACAAACTTTTTGCCGCAAACCCTATCTAACTTTTTGCTTCCTCTTTAAGCGCATAAATTGGTTTAAACCAACCTTTGCGCCAGAAGTAGAAAATCAAGCCTCCCGCTACGCCTAACATGACTAACCAGACCATGAAATAACTCCATTCTCCTTTTAATTCTGGCATATTCTCGAAGTTCATGCCATAGACACCAACGATAAAAGTTAAGGGAATAAAAATCGTCGAAATTACGGTTAAAAACTTCATAATTTCGTTTAATTTATTGCCCATAGTGGACATATAAACATCCATCAAACTCGCCGCTAATTCTCGATAAGCTTCGATAATTTCCAGAATTTGAATGACGTGGTCGTAGGAATCCCGAAAATAAATTTGTACTTCATCGCTGACTATACCATGATGGTCACGCATCAGTAAATTTAGGACATTTCGCATCGGCCAAATTAAGCGACGCAGTGCCAATAATTCCCGACGGACATCATAGATTTCCTGCATTGTATCTCGATCGGGATTACTAATAATCACATCTTCCAACGCTTCAATCCGATCTTCGTAGTGTTCTACCACGGGAAAATAACCATCGATAATCGTATCTAATAATAAATAGGTTAAATAATCCGCCCCCGATTTCCGTACTCGTCCTTGGGAAGTGCGAATTCGATCTCTGACTATCTCAAAACAGTCCTGTAATTCCTCCTCTTGAAAACTTAAAAGATAGCGTTTTCCCAAGACAAAACTCACCTGTTCCGTATCAAAACCGCTTTCATCTTCTTTCAGTCGCACCATGTGAGAAATCACTAACAATTGATTGTTATAATCTTCTAACTTGGGTCGCTGGGGTACATTGACTACATCTTCTAATAACAAAGGATGCAGATTAAAAATTGCTCCCACCTGTTTTAAAACCGTCTCACTACCTAACCCTTGAATATCCATCCAAGACACGGTATTTGTGCCAATATAGGGGGCGCAAGCATTGGGGGTAATATCCACCTTGCGAATGGCGTTATCTTCATCGTAGTCGATTAAAATAATCCGCGAGGGTTTGGCATCCGGTTCAATAATTAATGTCCCCGGTTCACTCCCCGGTTCATCATAAAAATAATCGAAGTAGTCTTTTTCCTCGTCTCCATCGGTATCGGGACGATTGTTGACGAATATATCGGGTTGTAGTTGGGTCATAAGCTTACAACAATCTGGCTAATTTGGGCAATAAGAAAACAGAAAAGTTGAAAAATTTAATTTGCCTAAAGTTACTATCTATCGCCATGAGATTACAGTAAACTGAAAATTGTTTACTGATTTATTCCCTCCTGATAATTGTCAACGATGAGATTAATCGGGAGAATTAGCAATATTGACGGCCAAAATTTATGGAATCCGCCTATTTTATTCCCCGTCTAGTTATCCCCGTCGGTGATCCCGCCGGAATCGGCCCTGAAGTGGTGTTAAAAGCGATCGCCGATTCCTCAATCTCGTCCAGTTGTCAGATTACTCTAATCGGCACAAGAACGCTTCTCGAAAAAGCCTATCACGATCCCCATCTCCTCGATCGCTTTTCTCTGATCGATTTGCCCTACAACCGGTCAAAAATCGTTTTCGGGCGTGGGGATGCCCATAGTGGTGAAATTAGCTTTCTTTACCTGCAAGAAGCCATAAAACGCACCCTCAAGGGCGAATTTGACGGTATTGTCACCGGTCCGATCGCTAAATCCTCTTGGCAGTTGGCCGGTTATGATTTCCCCGGTCAAACGGAGGTTTTGGCTACCATGGCGGGAATTAACCGTTATGGGATGCTATTCGTCGCTAAATCCCCTCACACCGGCTACGACTTACGGACTCTCCTCGCCACTACCCACATCCCCCTGCGAGAAGTTCCCGATGCCCTGAACCCCGATCTGATGACCCGAAAACTAGATCTATTGATCGAGTCTTTAAAGCTAGATTTCGGCATCGATCGCCCAAAAATCGCCATATCCGGCCTTAATCCCCACAGTGGCGAAGCGGGAAAACTGGGAAGGGAAGAAAAGGACTGGTTACAGCCTTGGCTGGAGTCAATGGGGCAGCAATACCCGCAAACCCAATTAATCGGCCTTGTCCCCCCCGATACGCTTTGGGTGGAACCGGGGCGCGCTTGGTTTAGCGGTGCAGGGCAACCCGCCGACGCATATCTGGCATTATACCACGATCAGGGCTTAATTCCCGTGAAATTAATGGCTTTTGACTGTGCTGTTAATACTACCATCGGTTTACCTTTTGTTCGCACCTCTCCAGACCACGGGACGGCTTTTGATATCGCTGGTCTTGGTATCGCTAGGGCCCAGAGTATGCAAGCGGCAATCCAATTAGCGATCGAATTATGTCAGCAGCGGGACAACCGGAGAACTAAACTAGAGATATAGCCCTCGATAGGAGACAATTGGGATATGGGTATCGCTTCAGTCAACCCTGCCACCGGAGAAATTCTCAAGACTTTTAACCCTCTAACCTCGGAGGAATTGGCGGCGAAATTGGCCCTAGCTGACGCGACTTTTCAGCAGTATCGCCGCACCCCCATCAGTGAACGGGGACAGTGGTTACGGCAAGCGGCAGATATTTTGGAACGGGATCAGGTGACATTGGCTAAAACCATGACTTTAGAGATGGGGAAACCAATCAAATCAGCGATCGCAGAAGTCCTCAAATGTGCCTTGGTTTGTCGTTTTTATGCCGATCATGCCGCCGGTTATCTGGAAGATGTGCTGATTGCCACCGATGCTAGTCGCAGTTTTGTCCGTTATCAACCGTTAGGGGTAATTTTAGCGGTTATGCCCTGGAATTTCCCTTTATGGCAAGTATTTCGCTTTGCTGCCCCCGCTTTAATGGCGGGAAATGTCGGCCTACTCAAACACGCTTCTAATGTCCCCCAATCAGCTTTAGCGGTGGAAAGAATTTTATTAGAAGCCGGTTTTCCCGAAGGCGCTTTTCAAACTCTTTTGATCGGGGCCGATCGCGTTAGTGATTTAATTAACGATGAACGGGTAAAAGCCGCCACTTTAACCGGTAGTGAACCAGCAGGGATGAGTTTAGCAGCCGCCGCAGGAAAACAGATCAAAAAGGTGGTTTTGGAGTTGGGAGGTAGTGATCCTTTTATCGTTTTAGATACTGCCGATATCGAGGCGGCAGCGGCTACGGCAGTGACGGCGCGATTGTTAAATAATGGTCAGACTTGTATCGCCGCTAAACGGTTTATTGTTATGGAAACTGTCGCCGATCAATTTGAACAGTTATTAGTGGCTAAATTCCAAGCTTTAAGAGTGGGTGATCCCCTCGATGAAACTGTTGATATCGGTCCTTTGTCCACGGTATCGATCGTCTCGGAAATTGCCGCTCAAGTGGAAAAAACTGTCGCTATGGGTGGTAAAGTCCTTGTGGGAGGTCAACGTTTAGAGGGAAAAGGTAACTTTTATCTACCAACGATTTTAACCGATATTCCTGCTGGTTCTCCGGGGGAAAAAGAGGAATTTTTTGGACCGGTGGCTTTACTATTTCGAGTCAAAAATATCGAGGAAGCGATCGCTTTAGCTAATGATAGTCCCTTTGGTTTAGGTTCTAGCGCTTGGACGAATAACCCCGAAGAAATTGAGCGTTTAATTACCGAAATTGAGGCCGGTTGTGTGTTTATTAACGGTATGGTTAAATCCGATCCTCGCTTACCCTTTGGGGGTATTAAACGTTCTGGTTTTGGACGGGAATTAAGTGTCGAAGGTATTCGCGAATTTGTTAATGTTAAAACTGTTTGGATTAAGTAAATAAATTCAGTTATCAGTAGGGTGGGTTACAACGCGTAACCCACCACCATAACCAATTAAAAATATGCCGCGCATTTTTGATAATATTGAGTCCCATTTATTGCCAATTTTACAGGAAAGTTTATTAGCAGCCCAACGCGCTGATTTTTGCGTGGGTTATTTTAATTTGCGCGGTTGGCAGTCCATAGACACCTATATTGATCACTTTCTCGGTGGTGATTTGTCCTGTTGTCGTCTCCTGATTGGTATGCAGAAAGCACCCCAGGAATTACTACAGCAATCCCTGTCTTTATTGAAGCGCTCAAATGATATAGATAAGGCTACTTGCGCTCGTTTAAGAAAACAAATTGTTCAGGATTTTTGCCAACAATTAACTTGGGGGAATCCTAGCAACCGCGATCAGGCAGCTTTGCAACGTTTGGGTCAACAAATCCAAGCGGGTAAGCTAGTAATTCGCCTATTTTTGCGCTATAATCTCCATGCTAAATTATACCTTATTCATCGAGATGATGTCAATAATCCAACGGTGGGATTTTTAGGTAGCAGTAATCTAACTTTTGCGGGATTACAACAGCAGGGAGAATTAAATATTGATGTCCTTGACCACGATGCTTGTGCCAAATTACAAAAGTGGTTTAATGATCGTTGGTCAGATACTTGGTCTTTAGATATTTCTGCGGATATTGTCGAGGTGATTAACCAAAGTTGGGCCCGGGAAAGTCTGATTCCTCCCTATCATATCTATTTAAAAATAGCTTACCATCTTTCCTTTGAAGCCAGGGCAGGTTTAGCAGAATACAAAATTCCCCGACAGTTTGACCAAGACTTACTAGATTTTCAGAAATCGGCCATTAAAATTGCCGCTCGTTATGTGCAAAGACGCGGTGGGGTACTAATTGGCGACGTGGTGGGGTTAGGAAAAACGCGCATCGCTTCCATTCTAGCATATATTTTGCAGGAAGACTACGATTTAGAAATCTTAATTATTTGTCCGAAAAATCTCCTAACTATGTGGGAGGATTACAGCTATAAATACAAATTAAGAGCGAAAATTATCCCCTTAAGTCAGGTTATGCAGGAGTTACCCAATCTGCGGCGCTATCGGGTAGTAATTATCGATGAAAGTCATAACCTGCGTAATCGAGAGGGTAAACGTTATCGGGTGATACAGGAGTACATTAACACCAATGAAAGTCGCTGTATTCTCTTGACTGCGACTCCCTACAATAAAAACTATCTTGACCTGTCCAATCAACTGCGTTTATTCATTCAAGAGGATACTAATCTCGGAATTCGTCCCGAAAGACTACTAGAATCTCTGGGAGGAGAAATCGAATTTAATCGCAGACACCAATCTCCGGTTAGGTCCCTAGCAGCCTTTGAAAAAAGTGACTCTCCCGACGACTGGAGAGACTTAATGCGTCTCTATATGATTCGACGGACTCGCGGTTTTATCGAAAATAATTATGCTACAGAAGACGAACAGGGTCGTCGGTATCTAAAATTTGCTGATGGGTCGAGGGTATATCTTCCCCAACGACAACTAAAGACAATCAAGTTTGACCTACAAGACTCGGTTTATGCGCGTTTATATTCGGAAGCAGTGGTGATAACTCTCAACGGATTGAAGTTACCCCGTTACGGATTGGGAAATTATCTGATTAAAGGATGTAAAGGGACAGGAGAGGAGGAAACTATCTTAAAAAGTCTATCCCGCGCGGGTAAAAGATTAATGGGATTTTGTCGGACGAATTTATTTAAACGTTTGGAGAGTGGAGGGTATGCTTTCCTGCAATCCCTTGACCGTCATATTCTCCGTAACTATATTTTCCTTCATGCCATGGCCAATAATTTACCCCTTCCCATCGGGAGTCAGGATCCAGCTTTGTTAGACACTCGTTATCTGGATGAGGATTTAGTCACTCAGGGAGAAGATGAAAGTATAGAAACCGAGGACACTGGGGGGATAACCGGATTAGAAAAAGAGTATCAAAAAAGAGCCGAACAAGTGTATCAAAAGTATAGCGGTGATTATCGCAAGCGCTTTCAGTGGATTAACCCCGAGGTGTTTAAACCCGCATTGAAAAAAGACTTACAATCCGATGCCTTGGCTTTAATAGCATTATTGCAAACCTGTGGGACCTGGCAGCCGGAGACCGACGAAAAGCTAGAGAAGTTATGGCAGCTGTTAGAGGAGAATCATCCCCAAGAAAAGGTGTTAATTTTTAGCCAATTTGCCGATACAGTCAGTTATTTAGTCACTCAGTTGCAAAATCGGGGAGTGGATAAGATTGCGGGAGTGACGGGAAACTCTGCTAATCCTGCGGAAATGGTCCATCGTTTTAGTCCCCGCAGTAATTCTCAGCAAGTGGGGGAAGAAATACGAGTCCTAGTCGCGACGGATATCCTCAGTGAAGGGTTAAATTTACAGGATTGTGCCATTATCGTTAATTATGACCTACCCTGGGCAATTATTCGCCTCATTCAACGGGCCGGAAGGGTAGATAGAATCGGTCAAAAAGCAAGTCAGGTTCTCTGTTACTCATTTTTACCTGCGGAGGGAGTGGAGAGAATTATTAAACTGCGGACGAGACTATCTCAAAGACTGCGAGAGAATGCGGAAGTGGTGGGGACTGATGAGATATTTTTTGAGGAGGAGATGGATAACCAGACTTTATTAGATCTGTATCATGAAAAATCTGAGGTTATCGATGAGGAGGAGGATCAAGAAGTGGATTTAACTTCGGAAGCGTATCAAATTTGGAAAAATGCGATCGAAGTTGACCCTAGTTTAAAACATACCATAGAGAGTCTGCCGCCGGTGGTTTATTCCACCCGTTCCCATACCCCCACAGCAACCCATCCAGAGGGAGTAATGGTTTATCTGAAAACTGCCGGAGGAAATGATGCTTTAGCATGGATGGATAAACAGGGAAATAGTGTGACTCAATCCCAATTAACTATTTTACGTTCCGCTGCCTGTCATCCCCAAACTCCCCCGATTCCTCTCCATCCCCAACACCATCAGTTAGTACAAAAAGGTACAGAATTAATTGCGGAGGAGGAAACCCATTCCGGGGGACATCTCGGACGAATGACGGGGGCAAAATTTAAAACCTATGAGCGCTTAAAAAGATATGCTCAGGATAGCAGCGATAATCTTTTTCCCCCAGAGGTTTTTAATCAAGCAATCGCTCAACTCTATCATTATCCCCTCAGACAGTCCGCTCTCGATCGCTTAAATCGTTGTTTAAGAACTGGTATCTCTGACCAACAGTTGGCCGATTTGGTAGTATCTTTGTATCAAGATGACCGTCTCTGTATTGTTCACGAGGAAGAAACAAATCAAGAACCCCAGATTATCTGTTCCTTGGGTTTATTTCAACCTTCTTAACTCCCCCTTATCAACGGGGATTTAGGGGGATCAAACCTTTTGCTATATTAGACGTATCTCCAATCTCAGCGAAGCGAATTGGATTGGTTCATAATTTATCGATATTTATCCATTATGTCCCTCAACTTCTCCCGGACTCGCGACTTATTATCTAACTTCCAATTTGGGGAACTGTTTATCGAGGAATTGGGATGGTCCCATCCTCGCGGGAAAAAATCTTTCCCTGTTACCATCGAGAATCAGGAATATAATTGTCAGAGAATCGCGGAAGTGTCGGGAGTGGTGGTATTAGAGGTAAGTCGGGAAGATATCCCCGATAGTCAAACTCGTCAGGAAATTCAGAGACAAGTTACCGAAAGAATAGCTGAAAATCTGCTGATTTTTGTCGATAGCAAACGGACGCGCAGTTTATGGTACTGGGTAAAAAGAGAGGGAAGTAAAAGTTATATCCGCGACCATCTATATATTAAAGGACAACCGGGAGATTTATTTCTGGGTAAACTAGCGGAATTAGTTCTCGATATCACCGACTTTGAAGATGGGGAACCCTCCGTAGTCGAAATTGCCAAACTCTTACAAAAGGGTTTCGATATCGAAAAGATTACCAAGAAATTTTATCAGGAATTCCAGCGAGAGCATTTACAGTTCCTCCCCTTTATCCAGGGAATCGATCGAGAAAGCGATAGAAAATGGTACACTTCCGTTATCCTCAACCGTTTAATGTTCGTCTATTTCCTGCAGCGCAAGGGATTTATCGATAACGACTTCAACTATCTGCAAAACCAATTACAAGCAAGTCAACGACGGGGAGAAAATTTATTCTATCGTCAATTCCTGCAAACCCTATTTTTTCAAGCATTCGCAAAACCCGAATCCCAACGAGACGCATCTGTAACTGCATTGGTGGGAAAAGTCAAATATCTTAACGGAGGATTATTTCTCCAACATCCCCTCGAAAATATTTATCAAAACATTTGTATTGATGACCAAGCATTTGAGAATATCCTTGATTTATTTTCCCGTTACTCTTGGAACCTTGACGACACTCCGGGGGGACGGGATGACGAAATTAACCCCGATGTCTTGGGATATATCTTTGAAAAGTATATCAACCAAAAAGCTTTTGGTGCTTACTATACCCGTCCGGAGATTACCGAATATCTCTGTGATAGGACCATTAATAAATGGATTGTCGAGAGAAGCAATCAACTTTATCCCCGCAAACAATTTGCCAGTATTTCTGAACTACTAATCAATCTCGATTCTCCCCTCTGTGAGATTTTGATTAAAGATATTCTTCCCCAGCTTTCTATTTTAGACCCTGCCTGTGGTTCCGGCGCTTTTTTAGTGGCTGCGATGAAAACTCTCATCGCGATTTATAGCGGGGTGATTGGAACAATTGAACTACGGGGAGACAGTAAATTAAAACAGTGGTTAACAGAGGTAAGAAAATCCCATCCTTCCCTCGGATATTACATCAAAAAACGGATTATTTCCGATAATCTCTACGGTGTCGATATCATGGAGGAAGCGACGGAAATCGCAAAACTGCGTTTATTTCTCGCTTTAGTTGCTGCCGCACAATCGGTGACAGAATTGGAACCCTTACCGAATATTGATTTTAATATCATGTCGGGAAATTCCCTCATCGGTTTAATTCGCGTGGACGGAAAAAGTTTTAATCTCATGCAAACCCTCACCGCGCAAAATTATCAGACAATTCTCACGGAAAAAAATCGCAGTATTGAATTATACAAAGAACACGCTTTTCAGTTGGGAGAAGTACAGGGAACCCCCCAAGAAAACCGTCTCCAGATGTTACGCAATCACATCGAGGATGTCAACCGCGAATCGGTGCAGAAATTAAACCAAATTCTCTTAGATGAGTTTAGCGGTAAGTTGTCAATTAAGTACGAATCCGCACAATTAACGGGAAAAGCAAAGAAACGTTTATTAACTCTCTCCGATATGCAATCCCTGAAACCCTTCCACTGGGGTTATCACTTCGATAAACTGATTACGGAAAAGGGTGGTTTTGATGTGATTATCACCAATCCCCCTTGGGAAGTCTTTAAACCCCAAGCGAAGGAATTTTTTTCTCAGCATAGCGACTTGGTGACTAAAAATAAAATGGACATCAAGACGTTTGAAAAGGAACAGAAAAAACTGTTAACTAATCCCGAAATTGCTCAAGCATGGTTAGATTATCAAAGTCAATACCCCTACGTTAATCTCTATTTTCGTTCCTCGGAACAATACAAAAATCAAATCTCTATTGTGAATGGTAAAAAGCAAGGGACGGATATTAATCTCTATAAGCTTTTTGTTGAACAATGTTTTAATCTCCTCCATCCCCAAGGTGAATGTGGAATGGTTATTCCCAGTGGAATTTATACCGATTTAGGAACCAAGCAACTGCGAGAAATGTTATTTTCTCAGTGTCAGTTAGGAACTGTATTCGGTTTATCCAATGAAAAATTTATTTTTGAAGGAGTTGACCATCGTTTTAAATTCTGCTTATTTGATTTTGCTAAAGGGAAAAATACCAACAATTTTAAGGCTGTTTTTCGCATTAATCCTAGAGAAGCAATTAGTAAGGATAAGTTAGGGATATTTTTATATAATAAAGATGAACAAGTGCGAATTTCAACCAACCTAATCCGCAAACTATCCCCCGATTCCCTCTCGGTAATGGAATTTAAACAGGATATAGATATTCAAATTGCCGAAAAAATGTCTCGTTTTACCCTGTTAGGAGAAACCCTTCCCGATACATGGAATCTCAAGTTAACTCGCGAATTTCACATGACTGATGATAGTTATTTGTTTAAAACTGAACCCGCAAAGGGAAGATTACCTCTCTACGAAGGAAAAATGATTCATCAATTCACCCATCAGTATGCTTTACCGAAATACTGGTTAGATGAAAAAGAAGCAAGACAAGCTTTATTAAAACGCGGTGAAGTCGATAAAGGTCAAATCTTAGACTATCAAACCTATCGTTTAGGATTTCGGTCAGTTTCATCAAGTACAAACGAACGCTCTTTAATTTCTAGTCTGATACCTAAATTAGTTTTTTGTGGGAATTCGTTATCTATTAGTGAGTGCGAACAAAATAATTTTCAAGATAATCAATCATTCAAAATTTTCATTGTTGCTGTTTTAAATAGCTTTTTGATTGATTGGATGCTTAGACAAAAAGTTAGTCAAAACTTAAATTTTTTCTACATATATCAGCTACCTATTCCCCGATTAAAAGAGGGAGATAGATACTTTGAGGAGATAGTAGAAAATGCAGCGAAATTGATTTGTGTAAGCGAGGAATTTGACGAATTAGCGAAAGAAGTGGGAATAGGTTCCCATAAAAATGGAGTAACAGAGGAGACAGAAAGGGCAAAAATTAGGGCTAAACTAGATGCAATAGTCGCCCACTTATATGAATTAAATGAGATAGAATTTCAGCATATATTAAGTACCTTTCCCCTCGTTTCCGAAAGCGTCAAAATTGCCACCCTCAAAGCTTACCAAAACCTGTAGGGGAAGTGGATTTTGACCGATTTTCAGGGAAAAAGTACCTAAATTTTCCCCTGGATCACTGCAATTGCTGGCACTTTTTGATGTCAAAAAAGTCCAAAAGTGTTATCCGACAAGGTTTTTAGATTTATTCAGCAAACCTACTTAAAATTATTAGATTATTGTTCTCAAAAAACCGCAGACAACCCCAATTTTCCGAGCGATAAACTGGAGAGAGCCATTATCGGGTAAAAAGCGGCCAATACCCGATAAATATCGGCAATTTTAGCGAATCTCTGCCTTCATCCGTTCAAGGGTTTGCTGCATTTGGTCGAACATCATTTGGGGAGTCATACCAAATTGACCTAATTGGGTTTTTAGCTGTTCTACGGTCATTTGGGCGGAAAAATCCTCAGATAACTCAAAACGCTTCATAAATATCTTGTAGCGTTCCATTAACTCCTCCATCCTATCGATAAAGATTATTTTACCCTCTCGATCGAATTTCCCGTACTCGCTGCCTAGTTGTGTGAGGGACTGGTAATCTTCAAATAGCTGTCTAGCTTCCTGTTGAACCACTTCTGAGTCAAAGAATCCCATAATCTTAAAACTGCTTATCGTCGATAGTTATTCTCTCCCCTATTTTATTTTAGCCGGGGAAAAGTCTAGCTCCAGTCGATTTACGGATTACCGTATTGGGGAAATCGAGAACTTGACAAACGGCCCTCTCGTCCTGGTTTAACCGTTGCCCCGGGGAGTAAGTTAAAATTAAAAGTGATCAAATCTCTTGTAAAGAGCAAAAATTGTCCTTTAAATGCTCCACAGTGGCTATTTCGAGCAATTTGGGCTTGCAGCCCTTATAATTTGCCAAAACGACGATGACGACCCTGATAATCTTTTAAAGCGTGGTGAAATTGCACTCGATCGAAATCGGGCCAGAGGGTGTCAGTAACGTAGATTTCCGCGTAGGCCATTTGCCAGAGTAAAAAATTACTAATTCGCATTTCCCCACTACTGCGAATTAACAGGTCTGGGTTAGGAATCCCAGCAGTATAAAGATACTGTTCAAAGAGAGATTCATCGATCGCTTCTGGGGAGACTAAACCCTGTTGCACCTCACGAGCGATCGCCCGACAAGCTTGCACGATCTCCTCTCGGCCACCATAATTAGTAGCCACCGTAAATTGAATACCGGAATTTTTGCTAGTTTCTGCGTGAGATTTAGCAATTTCCCGTCTTAAAGACTCTGGCAAGACTGATAAATTCCCAATAAAGCGAATTTTGACATTTTGCTGCATCATTTCTTCTAATTCGCGCCGCAAAACCCGCTCGAATAGAGTCATTAAAAACTCGACTTCTTCCAGGGGACGACCCCAATTTTCCGTAGAAAAAGCATAAGCGGTTAAAGCGGGAATCCCCCAGTCACGACAACAGCGCAGCAAGTCTTTTAGTGCATCTACTCCCCGTTGATGGCCCATAATCCGCGGTAAACCACGACTTTTCGCCCAACGACCGTTCCCATCCATAATCACTGCGACGTGCTGAGGCAAACGGTTTTTATCTAAATCCGTAGGTAATTCTGGTGACAAGCTCGGTTTAAGAGTCATTTTCTATCTTTGGGGGTTGCGCTGGGCGAACGGGAGAATTTTTCTAAGATTAGACGACCTTTTAAGCCAATTGTACGCCCTAAACGTCCCCAACTCGGTGCGACCACTTCCCCCTCTCCCGACGGAGAAAACTTCGCTTCGAGAAGCTCCTTTAGTTTACTACTGGTTAAGGGCCGATCCAAATTACCCCCCGACGCGAGGGAAATCGAGCCAGTTTCCTCAGAAACCACAATACAGATACAATTATCTAGCCTTTCGGTAATGCCCATGGCCGCCCGATGACGGGTGCCTAATTGCCTAGAGGTACTGCGCTCCGATAAGGGTAGAATAACACCAGCAGCCACCACTCGATCGCCCCGAATCAATACGGCCCCATCGTGCAGTAAAGTTTTAGTCTGAAAAATAGTTTGAATTAATTCCTTAGATACTTGGCCATTGAGCGTCACCCCCGGATTGACAAACACCTTGGTGTCGAGATTGCCACTGGTTTCTAATACCATCAGCGCGCCGGTGCGATTTTGAGATAGATCCTTTACTGCGTCCACTAACTCATCAATGACATTATCAGTCTTGGGAGTGGGGGAACTTTTTTTAAATAATTCCCCCACTTGACCTTTGCCCAATAATTCTAAAAAACGGCGGAATTCCGACTGAAAAATCACAGCAATCGCCACTGCTGCCCCCAAAATCAATTTTTCTAGGACTAACCCCAGCAAGCGCAATCCTAGAGCATCGCTAATCACCGAGGCCAGCATTAAGTAGATTAGTCCTCGCACCATCCAAAAGGTACGCCGCTCGCCGATAATTAGCAGCAGCATATAGGTAAGGAGGAGAACTAACCCAAAGTCTAGGACTGACAGACCATGGCTGAGAATCCAGGACAATAACCGGCGAGGGTCCAGAAAAAAACCCGACATGGGGGACGATAGCGATGAGGTTTATATCAAGGAGAGTCGATTGGGTAAGCGGTCTTGACGCAGCAAATCCGCCAGATTTTCCCGTTCAAGGATCAGATTAGCTTCTCCATTTTGGACAATTACCGCCGCCGGACGAGGTAAGCGGTTGTAATTAGAAGCCATACTGTAGTTATAGGCTCCCGTGGCTAAAACCACTACAATATCTCCCGGGTTGGTTTTCGGTAGCGTAATATCCTTAATTAGAATATCGCCAGATTCACAATGTTTTCCAGCTATTGTCACCACTTCCTGACATTCTTGACTCATTTTATTAGCGACCACGGCCCGGTAAACCGATTGATAGGTAATCGGTCGGGGATTATCGGACATTCCGCCATCGACGGCGATATAGGTGCGGATTTCAGGGATTTCTTTGCGATTACCCACTGTATAGGCCGTTACGCAAGCGGTGGCAATCAGAGAGCGTCCCGGTTCGGCAATGAGCAGGGGATAAGCGATACCTCTTTCCTGACAAGCTTTGGCCACTGCTAAGGACACCGCTTGCACCCATTCCTCGATACTTGGGGGGTCATCACTTTCGACGTAGCGAATCCCTAAACCACCACCCACATTTAATTGCTCTAGGGGTAAACCCCGTTCTAATCCTAATTTAAACCAATCTGCCAACACAGCGGCTAAGTCTTGGTGGGGTTGACGTTCAAAAATCTGGGAACCGATGTGAGCGTGTAAACCTAGACAATTCAGCACCGGATGAGCTAAAACATAGTCAAATACCGCTTCGATTTGATGGGGGTCAAAACCAAATTTACTGTCTAAGTGACCCGTGCGAATATATTCGTGGGTGTGGCACTCGATACCGGGGGTTAAACGCAACAGGATCGGAATAGGGGTATCAGGACGATTTTCGCCTAATTTAACCAGATTTTCTAACTCTAGCCAGTTATCAACGATAATAATGCAGTTATGCTCGATCGCATATTCTAACTCGGCGATCGATTTGTTATTACCATGAAAGTAGATCGGCACATCGGTTTTATTGATCTGGTCTAAAGCGGTTAACACTGTGTGAATTTCTCCGGCCGACACCACATCAAAACCTAATCCCTCCCTAGCGACCACGGCCGATACGGCCAGGCAATTCCACGCTTTCGAGGCATAAATTACCCTAGATTCTCCGGGATAATGAGTCTGGAAACCTTGCAGGTATTGACGACAGGCTGTGCGGAGGGTGACTTCATCGACAATATACAAGGGTGAACCGAAACGTTCCACTAGAGTCGTGACATCACAACCAGCGATTTCTAGACAATCGCGGTTATTAACCTTGGCTGTCAGGGGGAACAGGGTTTGATTCGGAGATAGACACTCTTGATAGGCTAAATATTTTTGTCCGGAATTGCTGATTTTAGGTTCAGTTGATAGCATGATCGGTGTTTTTTGTCAAGAAATCGATAATTTTTGTGACAATCTCTGCCCATCACCGATTCAGTCAAGGGAATTTTGACCGTTGGTGATCTAGATAGCCAAAATAGTTCTCTCTTTCACTTTACGACAAGTTGTTATACTTCCCCTCCCCAATGCAAATAGGCTTCAATAAAGCTATCTAAATCCCCATTCATTACCCCGATAACATCGGTGGTTTCCACATTACTGCGGAGATCCTTAACCAATTGATAGGGATGAAAAACATAGTTACGGATTTGATTCCCCCAAGCGGCCTCCACCATATCGCCGCGAATTTCAGCGATCGCTTGAGCCTGTTGTTCCCGAGCAATAATTAACAATTTCGCTTTTAATAAAGCTAGGGCTTTTTCTTTATTTTGTAATTGCGATCGCTCTTGGGTACAACGCACAGCGATGCCTGTGGGAAGATGAACTACCCGCACGGCAGTTTCCACTTTATTAACATTTTGTCCACCTTTTCCCCCCGATCTAGTGGTGGTAATTTCTAAATCTTTATCGGGAATTTCTACCCTCACCGCATCATCGCCCAAAATTGGCATCACTTCCACCCCGGCGAAACTGGTTTGACGTTTACCATTAGCATTAAAAGGGGAAATTCTTACTAACCGATGGGTGCCTTTTTCTCCTTTCAGATAACCGTAAGCATAAGTTCCGGCAATCTCAATTGTCACCGATTTAATTCCCGCTTCATCTCCTTCTGATATTTCCGCTAAAGTGACTTTATATCCCTGTTTCTCGGCCCAGCGAGAATACATTCTCAGGAGCATTTCTGTCCAATCCTGGGCATCGGTTCCCCCGGCCCCCGCATTAATCGTTAAAACCGCTCCTTTCGCGTCGTAGGGACCATTTAAAAGCTGTTGCAATTCCCAGCGATCGAGGTCATGCTGTAAATGAGTTAAATTGTCCGTTGCTTCTTCTAGTAAAGTTCGATCGGATTCTAATTCTAATAACTCGATAATTGCCTTGGTATCTTCTAATTGTCCACACCAACTTTGATAGGTTTCTAAAGAAGATTTACATTCATTTAGTTCTTGCAGGGTTTTTTGAGCAGTATCGGGATTATCCCAAAAAGTGGGGACGGCCGCCACCTGTTCTAAGTCTTTAATTTTGGCCCTTAAAGTGGGTAAGTCAAAGATAGTCCTGGGTTTTACCCAGGCGCGATCCTACTATCTCGATACCTTTTTTTAGTTCCGATATTTCCATGTTTTCAGTTATCAGTTATTAGTTATCAGTTATTAGTTACTCTAGGAGTCAGTCCCGATGAAAAAATTTTCACCCCCACAGATGAAAGAGGTTTCCTTCCCTACACCCTACACCCTCTTTCAAGTCAGGAGGCCGGAGTTGAGAGTTGAGGTTTTAGGGTTTTGGGGTATTAGTTGAAATTCCCCTATCTCCCCATTTCCCCATTTCCCCATTTCCCCTATCCACTCTCTGTTCCCCGTTCCGCAGTTCCAGCGTTCACTAAAATGGTACGATCGATCCGCGCAGGGGGGCAAGACTTTGTAAAGCGTTTTCAGCCTTATTGCGACTACTAAACGCGCCTATTTGCCAGACGCGACGACCTTTGTAGGAGGTGGGGAAAGCGTCGGGATAGAGAGAACGAACCTTAGTGCGATCGCTCTCGGTTTTAGCTTCGATTACTACTTTAAAACCTTGGCGACTACTATTGCTAATATTACCACTACTGGGATTAGCGGCAGCCCGATTAAAAGTGATCACGTCTGATAAACTTCTGGGATTGCCTAGGTTGCGCGGTGGCGGTGGTGGTACAATTGCATTATTATTCTGGGAATTGGGAGGAGTCAGGGGGGGTAAATTAGGGTTAACTGGGGACGGTGGGGTAAAATTTGGCTCTGGCACTGGATTACTGACCACTGGCTGAGGATTGCTCTCTACTGCTGTTTCTGCAGCGGTAAAGGTATATTCTCGCACTTCGGGATTGGCAGAAGGATTAACAGGTGTTTCTGCTTTGACGGATTCTCTGGGGAGAGAATAACTATTACCCGCGAGTAATTCCGGGGGAGGATTGAAACTGGGACTATCGGCAGTTAGATAGATATGACTGAGATTTTGACCGGCTAGACTGCGTTTAGTAAAGCGCCAGCCATCGATGAGATAAATTTGCATTAAACCGGTCCCTAAACCTTTTGTCCGTCCAATAATTACCTCCGATTGCCTGGGATTGCGGGGGGTTCCCACAAGGACTAATTCCCCGTTGCGTTGTACGATACGCAGCAGGTATTCTAAACCGTAATCTTTGCCCTGAATGCGAAGGGAATAACCGTTACTGTCGGTGGCCCGTTCACAACTGCCAGTAAAATCGAAATCGAGCAAGAGAGGCTGAACAATGGTCGGTTCTGTGCCATTTACCGCCCAACATTGGCGTTTACCCGGGATTTGTTGCAAAATCAGTAAATCGTATTTACCGTTACCGTAGGGTCGGGCAATAGCGATAAAATCCTCTTGATTAACTTCTTGTTGTTCAAAGAGAGTTGCTTGACTCGGTGTAGTCAGGAGACAACCCCCCAGAAGTGAAAACAGTAGGGTAAATTTTAGGGATGATTTTAGATTCATAAATAGGGAGCGTTGTTATGGAGATTGTACTTGCATTTATTTTATCGATCTGGACGTAAGCGAGAGAATTTTGTTTTCTTGGAAGATAGCTATTACAAGGGACTAATCCACAGTAGGATAGAGATTGCTAAAAATTGACCCTTGAATAGAGTGGCAACAAGATGGCGAAAGCGGCGATTATTGGATTGGGAAGATCGGGAATAGCAGCGGCAAGATGCTTAAAACGGGATGGTTGGCAGGTGACATTAAGCGATCGCTCTGATTCTCCCAGTTTACAAGCAACCAAAACCAATCTGGAAAGGGAAGGAATTAGGGTTAATCTTGGTCAAAATCTCAGTCTAGAGGCTTCGGACTTGCCTAATCTTATCGTGGTTAGCCCCGGGGTGCCTTGGGATGCCCCGATTTTAATTACTGCCAGAGAAAAAGGCATCGATACGATCGGAGAATTAGAATTAGCTTGGCGTTATCTGCAATCTTCCCCTTGGTTGGGTATTACGGGAACTAACGGCAAAACCACCACCACCGCCCTCTGTGCCGCTATTTTTCAAAAAGCAGGGTTAAATGCTCCTTCCTGCGGTAATATCGGCTATGCGGCCTGTGAATTGCCTTTAAAAGCCGATAAATACGATTGGATTATTGCGGAGATCAGTAGTTATCAGATCGAGTCCAGTCGGGATTTATCGCCGAAAATCGGCATCTGGACAACTTTTACCCCCGATCACCTCAGTCGTCATCAAACCCTCGAAAATTATTATCAGATTAAAGCCTCTTTACTGCAAAGAAGCGATCGCCAAATCCTCAACGGTGATGATCCCTATCTGCGTCAAATCGGTGTTAGTCAATGGCAACAAGCTTATTGGACTTCTGTGAAGGGTAAAGATGCGCTTTTGGGCGATCCTAGTCGTGGTGTTTATCTGCAAGATAACTGGATCGTGGCTTTTGGGGAGTTAATTGCCCCGGTTAATCTGCTGAAAATGGTGGGTAGTCACAATCAGCAGAATTTGCTTATGGCTGTGGCCGCCGCTAGATTGGCAGGAATCGAGAAAAAAGCCATTACTGAAGCGATCGCCACTTTCCCCGGGGTTGCCCATCGTCTAGAGTATGTTTGTACGTATAAAGGCCTAGACTTTATTAATGATAGTAAAGCAACTAACTACGATGCGGCCGCAGTGGGCTTACAATCCGTCCCGAATCCGGCGATTTTAATCGCGGGGGGAGAAGCGAAAGCAGGGGATGATCGGGCTTGGATCGCTGAAATTAAGGCAAAAGTCGCCACCGTGCTGCTTATTGGTGACGCTGCCGCCGATTTTGCCCGTCGTTTACAGTCGGCAGGTTATCAAGATTATGAATGTGTAGAAACGATGGACAGGGCAGTTCAACGCGCGGCTGAACTAGGACCGGCAAAAGAGGCTAAAGTGGTGTTATTATCGCCCGCTTGCGCTAGTTTTGACCAATACCAAAGTTTTGAACATCGCGGCGATCACTTTCGGCAATTGTCCTTACAGTTGTAGGGGCATGGGGATAGGGGAGTGGGGAAGTGAGGAGATGGGGGAAGTGGGGAATTTCAACTAAAACCCCAAAACCCTAACACCCTAAAACCATGTTGCCGACAGCTAAGACGCAATTTTTGTTCCCAAAGATACTCTTTTTTGGCTAAGTTGGGTAAAATCAGGAGGAGTTAACCAAAAAAAATAAGAGAAAAAAACGTGCTGGGATCGTCCTTCCATCTTGATCATCTTTTTAAAAAACCCCTAATTGCCTGTCTTTTGTCCTGTGTGGGTGTCTTGCTGCCGATCCCAGTTTTAGCGACACCGGTGGCAGTGTTAAAAAGTCAAGAAAATGCCAATCAATGGACAGCTATCACTGAGCGTTTGCAAAATGTCGGGGTTAATTACTGCATTCTCCAGAGTAATCAGTGGCAAAGCGACGCGGATTTAAATAAAATTAAGGTTCTAATCATCCCCAACGTCGAGACTATTTCCGGTTTACAAGCTAGTGTCTTGAGTCGTTGGCTTAATCGCGGTGGTAAAATTATTGTCACCGGTCCGGCGGGGAATCTTTCGGAACCTGCTGTGCGCGATCAATTGCGATCGCTATTTGGGGCTTACTGGGCCTATCCTCACTCCCAAGCTTACACCCTGCGGCCGACTAATTTAGGTGAACTGAAAAACCAAAAACCTCTAGCCAGCAGTCTCCTCGGTGGTGTGGTTATCCCCACGGGAGTTAATAGCCAAACCGTTGCCGTCTGGGGGGCGCGCAACAATCCCCCCGCCGTTGTCCTCAATAATAACTCGATCTTTCTCGGTTGGCGCTGGGGCAGCGATGCCGTCGCTAATCTCGCCCTCGATAGTGCTTGGCTAGAAACCGCCCTGCAACGCTACGGCATTAATCGTAGTTCTTCTCATAGCACAATTGCGCCCTATTGTCAAGGAAACTCAACAATAGTTAATAATATTAATAATACCCCAACAGCGATCTCGCGTAGCGAGCGCGTTGCGATCGCACCCCGTCGCCCTCTACCCCAGATTTCAGAAAATCTCCCCAGTGAAACGGCGAGATTAAGTCCGAATACCGAGGCAATTCCCCCCAGAGCAAGTCTAACTCCTCAACAAATTAGCCAGATGACGGCGGAATTGCAGGGATTAATCGGGCGTTATGGGGCGACTCTCTTAGCTTTAGAGGCAAGTAATAGTAATATATCCAATACTGATAAATCCTTAGCACAAGCATTTCATAATCGTGGGAAAAATTCCCCCACCTCAGATACAGCCAGACGATTCCGTTTAGCCCTAGAAAATGCCCAAGGAAGCTTAAATAATTTTCAGAATTTAATTGCCCAGGGGGCCTATACCCAAGCGCGGGAATTTTGGTTACAAGCGCGGCGAAGTCTTTGGGATAATTATCCCACTAATCGACAATTTGCCCAGCCAGAAATACGGGCAATGTGGTTAGATAGAGGCACGATCGTAGAAGCTAAAAATGAGGACGATTTAGCTAAAGTATTCGATCGCATGGCGGAGGCGGGTATTAATGTGGTCTTTTTCGAGACAGTTAATGCTAGTTATACTATTTATCCCAGTCAAGTTGCCCCCGAACAAAACCCTTTAACTAGAGGTTGGGATCCCCTAAAAGTTGCCGTTAAATTAGCCCATGAACGCAATATGGAAATCCACGCCTGGGTGTGGGTTTTTGCGGCGGCTAATCAAGCTCATAATAAAGTATTAGAGCAACCATTAGATTATCTAGGTCCGGTTTTATCCCGTAATCCCGATTGGGGGGCAACTAATAAAAGTGGTGGTTCTTTTGATTATAGTCAAGGCACGAAAAAGGCCTTTTTTGATCCTGCTAATCCCGACCTACAGAACTATCTTTTATCTCTTTACGAGGAAATTGTCAAGAATTATGATGTGGATGGCTTGCAGTTAGATTATATTCGCTATCCCTTCCAGAATCAAAGTTCTAATCAAACCTATGGTTATGGTAAATCCAGCCGTTGGTTATTTAAACAAATGACAGGAGTTGATCCGATTACTTTAAATCCCCGGGGTGCTTTATGGGAACAATGGACTAGCTTTAAAATCCGTCAGGTTGATACTTTTGTCTCGCAGGTTTCTACTCGCTTAAAACAGATTCGCCCCCAGTTAAAAATGTCGGCGGCGGTGTTTCCCATGGAACAAAAAGAACGATTATATCGTATTCAACAAAACTGGGAAGAATGGGGACAAAATCAATGGATAGACCTGATATTTTTAATGACTTATGCTCTCGATACAGGGACTTTAGAAGAGAAAACCCAGTCTTTATTTGATCGCAAAATTGCAGGAAATGCTCTGATTATACCCGGTATCCGTCTGTTAAAAGTACCCGATCAAGTCATGATCGATCAACTACAATTTATTCGCAATCTTCCCACTTCGGGATTCGCTCTTTTTGCCACAGAAAATCTCAATCCCAACTTGCAAACAATTCTTAATCGCATTCAGGGATCGATGATTACGAAAAAAACCGAACCTTTACCCCACCGTCAACCCTTTAAAACGGCAGCAGCGCGGTTTAATTCCTTGCGTCAAGAGTGGAGTTTTTTAATCACGAATAATTTATTAGCAATGGAGGAGGGAACCTTAAAAACTTGGGGGCAAGAAGTGGACGAAATGGCTAATCTATTAGAACAATTAGCTAATAATCCCAGCCCTCGTAATTTGACTTTAACTCAAAATGCTTTAAAGCGATTTAGCTATAAATTTAAATCTGTGATGTCCAGACAAAAAGATTTATCTGCCTATCAAATACAGGTCTGGGAAAATCGCCTCGCAACCCTACAAAGTCTCTTAAGTTATGGTCAAATGGTTGAGTTTTAATTAGGGTCTGCTGAAAAAGTTTTTCGGTGGGGGTAGGAGTCAGGAGTCAGGAGTCAGGAGTCAGGAGTTTCAGGCTTTGTTGCCCTTGTTTTTTGTACCAAGCAATGTACTACAAGAAGGATAATGCAAGGTTTTTGAAAGTCCC
>VYLV01000053.1_pt1 | contig 24399 bp, 23 predicted proteins | sample 5114191 | NCBI WGS metagenome assembly VYLV01 (sample SAMN12291782, study PRJNA351875) | freshwater metagenome | isolation source: freshwater lake | place: USA: Michigan, Little Long Lake | collected 2013-08-08 | reverse complement strand
CAGAAAAGCTTGTCCGGGTAAAAAGTCGCGCGCAACAAGTACAAGAAGCGTTTAGTCAGAACCGTACCGTGGGACACACGGAATCGGGCTTCTGAAAGGTCGCGAAAGTCTGTGAACTTTATTCGGAAAGTTTCTGTATAATTAATAGTTGAATTGCAAGAGTAGAAAAAGTAGTAAAATAGTTCAATACCCATAAAACATGAACAAAACATGACTACTCTGTTGCAAAAAGCATTCACAGAAATCCAGAAACTGCCAGAGTTTCTTCAAGATGAACTTGCTCAACAATTGCTGGAAGACATTGAAAGTGAATTAAAATGGCAGAAAAGCCTTTCCAACGAGGATCTGGAATTGGGAGCTTTAATAACAATGGCACAGGAAGCCCTTATAGAAGAACAAGAGGGGAGAACAGAAGATAAAGGCTTTGGGGAAGAATGAAGTCAGCAAGAACCAAGAGGTTTCGTCAACTTTTTCTAAGTTTGCCGCAAAGGGTACAAGAAACAGCCAAGAAAAATTACGAGATTTGGAAAGAAAATCCATTTCACCCCAGCCTAGAGTTCAAAGAGGTGAAACCAAGAGAAAAAATCTGGTCAGTCAGAGTCGGCATTGGATGGCGAGCATTAGGGATTAAAAAGTCAGATGAAGAAAAGATAGTTTGGTTCTGGGTTGGGTCGCACTCCGAGTATGACAAGATTCTAGGTAAGAATTAGGAGCGATCTAACCAATCACTGCACCCGACCGAGAGTTAGACTAATAATATTATTCAAGGTTGATGATAGCGGGTCAGTGCGATCGCCGATCAACTTGGTCTGGGTTGACGGCCAACGGTTGACCCGCTATCAGTTCTTCCAGCCTGTAAATTTAAAATAAGCAGTTGGTCATAGCAGATCATTTACCGGTAAAACATTAAGGAAGGTAAATTTTCTTTGTGGGGGGAGGGCAATGTCTAAGCTCTTAGCAACACTTCCAGATGGTAAGGTCTATGATTTCATAGATCAGAAAATCCGTAACGATACGCCCGAAGAGTATGTTCGTCAAAACATCGAGCGTCGTTTAGTGCTGGAATTGGGCTATTTGCCAGAACAGATCGAGGTTGAGTATCCAATTAAGCAGGGTAGTAAGACTGTTCGAGTGGATCTGGCTATTTTCCGTGAGGGCGATCAACACAATCAGGAAAATATTTGGATCGTTATTGAGTGCAAAAAAGACTCAGTAACACCCTCAGCCAGTAAAGACGGGATTGAACAACTTCGATCTTATATGGCGGCTTGTGATAACTCTGAATGGGGGATGTGGACAAATGGTAGGAAAAAGACCGTCTTGCGCCGCATTAGGACAAAGGAAGGCATTGAGTATGAAGAGCCTAATGATATTCCTTCTAAGAATGGTAATGTTGAGGAAGTTGATCGCCCAACTCGTGATGCTTTAAAAAATGCAGTTGGTGATAATTTACTGTTTTCTTTTAAGATTTGCCACGATCATATTTATGTGACTGATGGGCTACAAAAACAACCTGCCTTTTTTGAGCTTTTAAAGGTTATTTTTTGTAAGATTCATGATGAACGCAATTTTCCTAATCCATTGGAATTTTATGCAACAGCAAAAGAGAAAAAGAGTAATGATGGGCGGTTAACTGTTTTTAATCGCATTAGCAAAATTTTTAGCGCAGTTAAGAAACAATATCCTGCTATTTTTGACGCAAATGATGAGATTAAACTTCAACCGCGTTCTTTAGCTTATATCATCGGTGAGCTTCAACGCTATAGCTTTTTGAGTACAAATATTGATGTTAAAGGAAAAGCCTATGAAGAACTGGTTGGCGCAAATTTAAGGGGCGATCGTGGTGAATTTTTCACACCTCGAAATGTGCAAAAAATGACTATTCGTATGCTGGAGCCGAAAGTCACTGATAAGATTCTCGATCAATCCTGTGGGACGGGTGGCTTTCTGGTAATTGCGATGAATGAAGTCATTAAAAAGTTAAAACTACAAGCAGGAGTAACTGAACAGTCAGAGCCTTGGATGCAAAATGCACTGAATTCTAAAATTCAAGAAACAGCTAAAGCTAATTTCTTTGGGATTGATATTAATCCAGATCTTGTAAAGGCTACCAAGATGAATATGGTGATGAACAATGACGGCTCTGGAAATATTCTTAGACAAGATTCTTTGTTGCATCCTCATCAATGGGAAGATAGTTTTCGCAAGCAATTTGCAAAGGCTTTAGATATCGACCCCAAAACTCTACGCAGTGAAAAAGATCTGGGTCATTTTGATTTAATTGCAACAAATCCGCCTTTTGGTTCAAAGTTACCAATTAAGGACGAAGAAACCTTAAAACAATATCAGCTTGCCCACGTTTGGAAAGAAACTGAGTCTGGATGGGAACCAACAGAACAACTTCAAGGTTCTGCATCTCCCGAAATCCTATTTATTGAACGATGCTGGCAGTTTTTGAAACCAGAGGGACGTATGGGAATCGTTTTGCCTGATGCAATTTTGGGCGCTCCTGGGTTGCTTTATGTACGGTATTGGTTAATTAAGCATTGCCGAATTGTTGCTTCGATTGACCTACATCCTGATACTTTTCAGCCTCGCAATGGGACGCAAACTTCGGTTTTGATTCTTCAGAAAAAGACTGAAAAGGAAATCGATCAAGGAACAATGTCTGATTATGAAATCTTTATGGCACAGGTGAAGGCGATCGGGCATGATAAGCGGGGTAACATCACCTACAGACGCAATGAGGAAGGGGAAGAGATACTGGTTCCAACTAATCCAGAGTCAATCCCTTTGATCGAGCGAACGGCCACGGGTGAAGGTGTGGCTAGACCGCTACCTCGTCAAAAGGTTGAGGATGATGATACGGATTTGGTAGCTAATGAGTTTATTGAGTGGAAGAAAAAGGTGGTACTAGGATGGTAACTTACGCTTTTAAATCTGATTACACGCCAGAGATACCTGATGAAGAGCCGGAGAAGCTATCAACGACGATCAAGCTCAGTGAAGTATTTGCTGCTGGTGTGCGTCTAGAGGCTTCTGCTTTTAGCATTGAGGCTCATAATGCAGTTACAGCGTTGACAAATAGTGGTTTACCTCTCATCCCACTTTATGGCAAGGAAGGTCTTTGTCAAGGAGGATACTACCCCCATCGATTTAAGAGAGTTTATGTAAGCCCCGAAAAAGGTGTTCCATTTTTATCTAGTTCGGAGATTATTAGTTTACGTCCCAAGACTAATAATTTTGTTAGTAAAAATTACACCTTAAAATTAGATCGACTACTTCCAGAAAAGTGGGATGTTTTAATCTCTCGTTCAGGAACAATAGGAAATATTGGTTTAGCAACAGAAACTTTTATCGGAAATGCACTTTCTGAACACGTTATTCGGCTTCAAGCAAATGAACCTGAAACGGCTGGATATGTTGCAGCTTTTTTGAGTAGTCGATATGGTCGTCCTCAGTTAATTCAAGGAACATTTGGTTCAGTCGTTGATCAAATAGAACCAGAGCATTTAGAACGAGTTTTAATTCCCGATTTGCCGCCGATTCGCCGGATTGAAATTGGTCGCTTGATGTGCCAAGCTGGAGAATTGCGTGATGAAGCAAATCATTTGTTAGATGAAGCCGATAGTCTTCTCCATGAACGGTTAAACTTACCTTATCTCAAAGACATTGCTCCGCGTGGTAGTGCATCTTTTACGACTACGATCAAAGCCTCACAATTAATGGGACGCTTAGAAGGCAGTTTTCATAATCCTGAAGCGATCGCTGCTGAAAAACAACTAGCCAAGTTACCTGTTGAAATTACTAAAATTGGCGATCAGCGAATTACTAAAGAAGTTAGAGCAATTACAAAGTTTAGAGAACGCACTTATGTTGAAAAGGGTGGAATTCCTATGCTTAGTAGTAAGCAACTTTTTCAAGTCGATCCAATCGATGTTAAACGACTTGCCAAGGGCGCACATACCAAAGATTTACCGGAAATTCAACTAGAAGAAAACATGATCGCTGTTACTCGTTCTGGCACGATTGGGAAAGTACAGATTATTCCTAAATACATGGCAGCATGGACAGCTAGTGAAGATGCAACTCGGATCCTAGCATCTGATGATATTAATGCAGGTTATCTTTATGCTTGGTTAGCCTCAGATTATGGCTACTGTCTCATGACTCGATGTTCCTATGGTTCGGTAATTCTTGAAGTTGATAAAGAAATGTTTTCTTCTGTCCATATTCCATTACCTGAACCAGCTATTAGAAATGAAATTGGCGATCTAGTTCTCAAAGCTAACCAACTACGCGATCAGGCTTGGCGCAATGAACAAGAAGCGATTTCTAAATTAGAAAAACTGATTTCTTCTAAATCAAATACACCTATGAATAATCAAACACCTATCGAGAGTTTCTCTTTAGCAAATATTAAATTTGACTATAATGCAGAACCAATCTGGGAATTAGCCGCCCGACTTTCTGCCAAAATTCCCAATGAAGAATGGGCAAAACTACCAAAAGACTTAGCCCAAAACTTTGACCATTATCAACAGCAACAGGATAGTTAGTGAGAGTCGTTTTCGCCGATACAGGTTATTGGGTTGCCCTACTTAACCCCAGTGATAATTTGCATAAAAAAGCTGTTCAGCTATCAAAAACATTGCATCCCGTCTATATTGTCACCAGTGAAGCCGTCCTTATCGAAGTCTTAAACGACTTTTCTAAACGTGGTGAGTATTTCCGTGACTTAGCCATAGAGCTAACTCAAAATTTGCGTTCTAACCCCAATGTTCGTATTGTTCCCCAAACCAGTGAGCAATTTGAACAAGGATTAAGACTATATCAACAGCGTAAAGACAAAGCATGGAGTCATACAGATTGCGTATCTTTCAAAATAATGGAAGAAAATGGAATCACAGAAGCACTCGCTTATGACAAACATTTTGCCCAAGCAGGCTTCACCGCTCTGATGCGGAATTGTCGGGTTTGAGTTCGCAAGTAAATGTACCTTGTCGATGATGCTGAGGAACCAGCAAAAGGTTCGTAAGAATCTACAGCTTACAGCACTGTTATCTGTAAATATTCTCGTTTTCAAGGTGTAATTGGGCAATAGCTCGATCAATTAAATCATAGCCCTCCCCCAGGGATTCGATCTGCGAAAACCGATCGCGCCAAATCGCCGCACCAGTAAAATCCTGACAATACCAAGCCAAATGTTTCCGCGCTTGCCAGATACCGCGTTGTCCCTTGTATAGCCATAGCCCTTGTAAATGCTCTTTAGCTAGGCTTAACAGGTCAATAGAGGTGGGTTTCGGCAAATTTTTGCCTGTTTTGAGGTAATAATCGATTTCCCCCACCAAATAGGGATAACCGAGGGTTCCCCGCGAACACATCACCCCATCGGCCCCGGTAAATTCCAAACAATTAATCGCCGCTTCCACAGAAACGATATCGCCATTAGCGATGACAGGAATCGATAAAACCTCCTTCACCCGTTTAATCCATTGCCAATCGGCCGGCCCGTGATAACCCTGTTCCCTAGTGCGTGCGTGCAGGGTCAACATTTGCGCTCCCGCATCTTCCAAACGACGGGCAAAATCGATAATATTAATCTCTTGAGCGTTCCATCCCAAGCGAGTTTTCACCGTTACCGGCACCGATACCGCTCCCACCACTTCCCTAACAATTTGCTCGGCAATTTCTGGCTGTCGTAAAAGCGAAGAACCGCCGCCTTTTTTAGTAATTTTATTAACAGGACAACCCATATTAATATCGATGGTCATCGCTCCTTCCTTAACCGCTTTTTCTGCCGCCACAGCCATAAAATCGGGACGGCAATCAAATAATTGCATACTAATTGGTTGTTCCTTGTCCCCGATAACCATCAATTGCGGTAACTCTTGCAGCTGGGAGATTTCTGTCGCGTTGACCATCTCCGTATAGAGCATGGAATCGGGAGCAAAGCGTCTCACCAAGCGCCGAAAAACTAAATCGGTGACACCGGATAAAGGTGATTGCAATACGCGGCTATGCAATGCTAAATTACCGATTTTGAGAGGGGATGAGTAAATAGTCATAGAATCGGTTGAAAAATCAACAGCCAACACCAGCAAACCGAACAATTAGGAGATAGTTCCGTCACTGTTAACATTTTGCCAACTCCTAATATAAGCTTAACCCTAATCGTCTAGCCTAAAAGTACCTGTACGATGATTGGGGAGGATAGAATCCTATCTCTCCTAAACAGGTAATTAAACAAAAATTTCGCTTTTTTTATGGATAATCTACAACTCTGGCAACGTTACCAAGATTGGTTATACTATCACCCCAACCTAGAACTTTATCTCGATGTCAGTCGGATTCCCTTCGATGAGGCTTTTCTCAAAGGTCTAGAAGCAAAATTTGAGCGCGCTTTCCAAGATATGACAGCTTTAGAACAGGGTGCGATCGCCAATCCCGACGAACAGCGTATGGTCGGCCACTACTGGCTGCGCGCTCCTGAACTCGCTCCTAACCAGGAATTGCGGGCCGAAATCACCGAACCCATAGCACAGATTAAAGAATTTGTCAAGAAAATTCACTCCGGAGCAATTAAACCGCCTGATCAAGAAAAATTTAGCCATATTCTCTGTGTAGGCATCGGGGGGTCTGCTTTGGGTCCCAAATTCGTCGGTTCGGCTCTAGCACCCGATTTTCCCCCCTTAGAGATTGCTTTTATTGATAATACCGACCCGAAAGGCATCGATCGCACCCTAGCCCATTTACCCTTAGCTACCACCCTCGTTATCGTCACCAGTAAATCCGGCGGCACTCCCGAAGCGAGAAACGGAATGTTAGAAGTCCGCAACGCTTACGAAAAACAAGATTTAGACTTTCCGCAACACGCGGTCGCCGTCACTATGCCGGGTAGCCAACTGGACAAATACGCCCAAGATTGGCTAACTCGTTTCCCTATGCAGGATTGGGTCGGTGGTCGTACATCAGAACTATCCGCTGTCGGTCTTCTCCCAGCCGCTTTGCAGGGTATCGACATTGATGAAATGTTAGCTGGGGCCAAAGAAATGGACATCGCCACCCGCGTCCATAACCTGAAAAAAAATCCTAGCGCCCTACTGGCTCTAGCTTGGTACCATGAGGGCAATGGCAAGGGAGAGAAAGATATGGTGATTCTGCCCTACAAAGACAGTCTCTATCTCTTTAGCCGCTATCTGCAACAATTGGTGATGGAGTCCCTCGGTAAAGAAAAAGACCTCGATGGCAACAAGGTGTACCAAGGTATCGCCGTCTATGGTAACAAAGGTTCTACCGACCAACACGCCTACGTTCAACAATTACGCGAAGGTGTTCCCAATTTCTTCGCCACTTTTATTGAAGTGTTAAAAGACCGACAAGGAGATTCCATGGAAGTGGAAACCGGCTCCACTACTGGCGATTTCCTCTCAGGATTACTGCAAGGTACTCGACAAGCTTTATACGAAAATAGTCGTCACTCTATCACTATCACTATCCCAGAGGTTACTCCCCGTCAGGTGGGGGCCTTAATCGCCCTCTACGAACGGGCCGTTAGTTTCTATGCTAGTTTAGTTAACATTAACGCCTACCATCAACCCGGGGTAGAAGCAGGGAAAAAAGCCGCCGCTTCCATTCTGGATTTACAGAGAAAAATCGTGCAAGTTGTTCGGGAAACGGGAACTGCTCTCGACCTAACCACTCTGGCGGCTAAAATCGGCTCTAGTGACCAAGTTGAGGCTATCTATAAAATCGTCCGTCATCTCAACGCTAATCGGCGCAGTTTAACTATTACTGGATCAGTTATCAGTTATCAGTTATCAGTTATCAGTTATCAGTTATCAGTTATCAGTTATCAGTTATCAGTTATCAGTTATCAGTTATCAGATGTAAGTTTTAAGTTAATTAGTTATTTATTTACCAGATGTAAGTTAATTAGCTATTTAGTTATTTATAGCGGTTCTCATATCTGTGTGGCACACTTTAACCTTTGCTGATTAAGCTTTTCAGGATTGAGAATGTACCTCTTGTCAACAGGAAACGCTATATCTTCATCTTTATCCCTGTTTACTGATTACTGATTACTGTTTACTGTTTACTGTTTACTGTTTACCGTTTACTGATCACTGAATATAACTAACCATGGAAATGCTCGAAAACCTGAAAATGGCTTTTTCCGCTTTGATGGGCAATAAACTGCGTAGTGGTCTGACCATGCTAGGAATTGCTATCGGTAACGCCTCCGTCATTGCCCTAGTGGGAGTGGGTGAAGGAGCGCAAAAAGTCGCCCTCGAGCAGTTTGAAGCCCTCGGTCCGAATGTTTTATTTGTTTCCACCTCCTCGCGCAATGTCCGGCGGACAATTCCTAATCCCCGGCCTCTCACCTACGAAGATGCTCAAGCGCTCGCAGCTCAAGTTCCCGCCATTGCCGCCATTTCTCCCGAATTGAGCGGTAAAAGAATTTTATCCTTCGGTAATAGAACCAGTAATAGTCCCCTAATCGGGGTGGGAGCCGAGTACCTAAACGTGCGTAACCGTCAACTATCTAAAGGTAGATTTATTATGGAATCTGACCTGAAACGGGATAATCGCGTGATTGTCTTGGGATCGGAATTAGCCAAAAATCTCTTTGGTAATCGCAATCCCGTCGGCGAAAATCTTCGCATCGGCAATCTTAGTTTTCAAGTTATTGGAGTTTTACAGGCGAAAGGCTCCTTATTTGAGGCTAATCAGGATGATCGAGCGTTAATTCCCCTAACTACTATGTCTAATCAGGTTCAAGGACGCAGAGCTATCTATGGCATTCCCCTGACTCATATTTCTGTCTTGGCGAAAAGCTCTGCCCAAATTAAAGCCGCCCAGTTTCAGATTAGCAACCTGCTGCAAATGCGTCATCAGGTCAGCGACGAGAATTATGTGCAGGTTTTCCTCCAAACCACAGTCTTAGAAATGGCCAAAGAGACTAACGATAGTTTAACTAGAATGTTAGCCTCGATCGCCAGTATTTCCCTTTTTGTCGGGGGAATCGGCGTAATGAATATTATGCTCGTGTCAGTCACGGAAAGAACCCAAGAAATCGGGTTAAGAAAGGCTTTAGGAGCCAAAGAAGGGGATATAAAAGGTCAATTTCTCATTGAATCGGTGATTTTAGCCACCACTGGCGGAATTATCGGGATTTTTGTCGGCATTCAAGGAATGTATCTAGCGGGAATTTTTGCCGCTTTAACCACCAGTGTCTCAATCCCTGCGATAATTCTCGCTTTAGGAGTGTCTAGTGCCATCGGTCTAATTTTCGGTGTTGTTCCCGCTCATCGTGCCGCTAAATTAGACCCAATAGTTGCTTTGAGAAGATTATAGTTTTTCTAGGTCTTGTCCTGACCTCGGGATTCTATACCCGCGTCCGTTGTCGTAAATCCCTCCGCTTGCGCTAATATTTGCAGATTGTGGGCTATGGAGGCGAAAGAATCGGCAGGATATTCGATTAAAGTGGCGGAATCGAGAAAAGTTTCCACTCCCACGGGACAACCCAAATAATCAGCCACCGCTTTTGGAGTAGTGGAACCGAGGAGAATAGTTCCCGATTGTCTCACAGAAGATAGCTTTTCCCAAGGCTCATCGATCATTAAGGATAAATGGGTGGGAGCAAAAAGATTCGATAATTCGATCGCTTTCTCCAATGATTCCACCACCACGATTAAACCATAATGAGCGATCGCTTTTTCCGTTAACAATCTCTGGGGATGTACCTGTAACTGTTTTTGCACTTCTTCCTGTACTATTAGGGCCAAAGCCCTATCCGTCGTCAATAAAATCGCTGCCGCTAGGGAATACTGTTCCGCTTGCGCTAATAAATCTAGGGCCAACTGCCTGGGATTGGCTTGACTATCGGCAATAATAACCAAATCAGAAGTAATAGAGAGATAATCGATTTTTACATGGTCAGAAACCAGTTTTTTAGCCAAATTAGTATAAAAATCACCTATTCCGGCAATCATCTCCACGGGAGCGATCGTTTTTGTACCGTAGGCTAAAGCGGCGATCGCCTGTGGTCCAGCCACCCGATAAATCTCACTAATACCCACCGATTGGGCTGCCACTAAAATCGCCGGATGGATGCGTAAATCTTCATCAGCAGGAGATACCATCACAATCCGTTTAACCCCCGCTATTTTGGCAGGAATCGCCTGTTGGAGCAATAAACTGAGATAGGCCCGTTTCCCATCGGGAACGACAATTCCCACGCTGTTAACCGGTTGATAACGTTTCCCCCGAACCGTACCATCCTCAGGAAACTGTACCCAAGCTTTGGGAAGACGCTGACGATGAAAAGCCTCCATTTTTTGACAGGCAACGGCGATCGCATTTAATAAATCCTGCGACACCTGTTGATAAGCAGCATCGAGTTCCGAGCCACTCACCTTCAGTTGTTGTAGATTAAGGGACTGTTGGTAGAATTTTTCCGTGTAATCCACCAACGAGCGATCGCCAGAAAGTCGCACCTGCTCGACAATCTCTCGGACAAGCGATTCTTTTTCCCGAATTTCCGGATCGTCGAACCGTTCCCGAATTCGTCTCAGTTCCGTTCTGGCTGACCATGGCTCTGTGATAATTCGCAACATCGAGCTATTATCCTCTAGGGGCGAAACGAGATTAAAAAGTTTTCACTCCTCACACTCTAGCTTATCGCTTTCAATCTTGACCGGGGAGGGAGACGAAGTCGGTTATTTTAGCCGTTAGTCGTTAGGGGGCAGGAGGCAGGAGATAGGGTGATAGGGTGATAGGGTGATGAGACAACTTCCCCACTTCCCCACTTCCCCACTTCCCCACTTCCCCACTTCCCCACTTCCCCACTTCCCGATTTCCCCAAGGGAACAAAACCAGATATTCTACTAAATAGTCGCCTATCACACCAGCCTGATCTCGTGGTCGTCCAATGCAGTTTGCCAAGATATTAATCGCCAATCGCGGGGAAATCGCCTTAAGAATCCTTCATAGTTGCGAAGAATTGGGCATTAGAACCGTTGCCGTCCACTCTACCATCGATCGCCATGCCCTTCACGTTCAACTGGCCGATGAGAGTGTTTGTATTGGTCCGCCCCCAAGCAGCAAAAGTTACTTAAATATCCCTAATATCATCTCGGCTGCCCTAACACGCAACGCCACGGCGATCCATCCCGGTTACGGTTTTTTGGCAGAAAACGCCCGCTTTGCCGAAATTTGTGCCGATCATCAGTTAACTTTTATCGGTCCGTCTCCCAGCGCTATTCTGGCTATGGGGGATAAATCTACCGCTAAAAAAACCATGCAAAAAGCGGGAATTCCCACTATCCCTGGCAGTGGTGGTTTAATTACCTCAGAAGCGGAAGCAAAACGTATCGCTGATGACATCGGTTATCCTGTCCTGATTAAAGCCACCGCCGGCGGTGGAGGGCGTGGGATGCGTCTTGTCAATAGTTCAGATGAACTAGGTGATATGTTAAAAGCCGCCCAAGGGGAAGCAGCAGCGTCTTTTGGCAATTCAGGAGTATATCTAGAAAAATTTATCGAATGTCCCCGACATATCGAGTTTCAGATTTTGGCCGATAGTCACGGTAACGTGATCCATTTAGGAGAAAGAGACTGTTCGATTCAGCGACGACACCAAAAACTGCTAGAAGAAGCACCCAGCCCCTTCTTAACGCCCCATTTACGCTCAAAAATGGGTAATGCCGCCGTTAAAGCCGCTAAATCGATTAATTACGTCGGGGTGGGAACTGTGGAATTTTTAGTCGATAAACACGGCAATTTTTACTTCATGGAAATGAACACCCGTATTCAGGTGGAACACCCCGTCACGGAGATGATCACGGGGATAGACCTGATCCGAGAACAAATTCTGGTGGCACAGGGCGAAAAACTGCAAATTAAGCAAGATCAGGTGATATTTAGAGGGCATTCGATCGAGTGTCGCATTAATGCCGAGGATCCCGATCACAATTTTCGCCCTCACCCCGGCAAAATTAGCGGTTATCTGCCCCCCGGCGGTCCCGGTGTCCGCATGGATTCCCACGTTTACACCGATTACGAAATCCCCCCCTATTACGATTCCCTAATCGGTAAATTAATTGTCTGGGGAGAAAATCGCGAAACTGCGATTAAACGCATGAAACGCGCCCTGCGGGAATGTGCGATCACGGGAGTACCGACGACTATTGATTTCCATCGTAAAATACTGGAAACTCCCGCCTTTTTAGCCGGAGATGTTTACACTAATTTCATCCAAGAACATCTCTTGCCCTAGCGCGTTAACATGAATTTTAGACGAGAGTAGGTTGGGGATAATAATGACAGTAGAAGTTAAATTTAACTCGTTTCAACTCAGCGATGAACAGTTCTTTCAACTTTGTCAGGATAACCGAGATTTGCGCTTGGAACGCAACCCAAAAGGAGATTTAATTATTATGCCACCGACTGGAGGAGAAACCAGTAATTCTAACGCTGGAATCACTGCCCAATTATGGTTATGGAATAACCTAAATAACTTAGGTGTAGTTTTTGATTCTTCTGGAGGATTTAAACTACCCAATGGGGCCGATCGCTCTCCCGATGCTGCTTGGATACCTTTGGAAAAATGGCAAGCTTTAACCCCACAACAAAAGGAAAGATTTTTACCTCTATCTCCCGATTTTGTCATTGAATTAATGTCTCCTAGTGACAACATAGAAACTGCTAGGAAAAAAATGCAAGAATATTTAGATAATGGGACTCGTTTAGGTTGGTTAATCAATAGAAAAACTAGAGAAGTAGAAATTTATCGTCAAGGACAGGCAGTAGAAATTTTAACTAATCCAGAGAGTTTATCGGGGGAAAATATTTTATCTCAATTTGTCTTAGAACTTGATAGTATTTGGTAATTATATAATCCTATAAAAGAGAATCTAAACACGATGACAGTAGTAGAAATTAAATTTGAATCTTGGCAACTCAGCGATGAACAGTTTTTTCAACTTTGTCAGGATAACCGAGATTTGCGCTTGGAACGCAACCCAAAAGGAGATTTAATTATTATGCCACCGACTGGAGGAAAAACGGGCAATAGTAACGGTAGAATCACCCAACAATTATTTAATTGGTCAGATAACAATGGTACGGGTATCGCTTTTGATTCTTCCACAGGATTTAAACTACCCAATGGGGCCGATCGCTCTCCCGATGCTGCTTGGATACCTTTAGAAAAATGGCAAGCTTTAACCCCACAACAAAAGGAAAGATTTTTACCTCTATCTCCCGATTTTGTCATTGAATTAATGTCTGCTAGTGACAACATAGAAACTGCTAGGAAAAAAATGCAAGAATATTTAGATAATGGGACTCGTTTAGGTTGGTTAATCAATAGAAAAACTAGAGAAGTGGAAATTTATCGTCAAGGACAGGCAGTAGAAATTTTAACCAATCCAGAGAGTTTATCGGGGGAAAATATTCTGCCAGAATTTAGTTTAAATCTTACTTTGATTTGGTAAGCCAATTTAATTTAGGGAGTGATTCAGAAGTACTGATTGCCGCTTAAGGCTTTGCTTTGTTAGGCATTGTATTCATATACAAAATACCAAACTTCAGTTTTAAGGAAGATAGTCATAATCAAGGATTTCTTCAAGGGTGAAGGGTGATTCAATCGGGAATAAATCAGCAGCAAGTTGATACTTTCTGACAGTATCCTCTCTGGCTGCTTGGTAACAATCTATCCAGATTTCAGGAATCAATCTTCTCAGACTTGGACTCTCTCTTAATAAGCGTTGAACTTGTCTGCGTTGTTCAACAACTGTGCTGCGCCACCCCTGAACATTTGTTTCCTTTTCAGTTAGCCAGTAAGTCAATTTAAGCAGATGTTCGGCAATGACGGTTAAGGGACTTTCTAGTTCTCGTTTTTCACTCCTTCCCATCGTTTCAATTTCTTCGATTAAATTTTCTAAGTCTAATTTTTCAAAACGATGTTCTTTGAGCAAGTTAGCGGTTTCTTGTAACCATCCATAGAAATCTTCTTGATAAAGACTTTTACCTGACGAGACTAAAGACTTTTCGATGCTCATTTGATGATGACCTAAAAATATGATAGAGCAATCGGCGATTCTTACCACTGTTGCCTCTTGCCTGTTGCCTATTGCCTGACTTCTGCCAGAAGTCTAATATCCTAGGATTACTCCTTAAAACATCAGAGCTTTAAATTTAAGCTAAAATTGGGTAAAACATCTTCACCCGATAAATCAGTGGGATTTTCTAATATCTCCACTTCCTTTGCTTGACGATAAATTGCAACTTGCCGATTCTGGGGATCGATTAACCAGCCTAACCTTGCCCCATTTTCCCTATATTCGAGCAGTTTTTTCTGTAATTTGTCAAGACTATCAGATTCAGACCGCAATTCGACCACAAAATCGGGACAGAGGGGAATAAATCCTTTTTTCTGCTTAGGGGTTAAAGATTCCCAGCGTTCTCGACTCACCCAAGATAGATCGGGAGAACGAATCGCCCCATTTGGCAGTATAAATCCGGTGGAAGAGTCAAACCCGACTCCTAAAGCTTCATTTTCTTCGCACCAGCGACCCAGTTGAGTCGTTAAGCTAAAATTACGCTGTCCTGATTCACCACCTGTCGGGGGATTCACGATTAATTCTCCTTGGGCTGTACGTTCTAATTTTAAGTCACGGTTGACCATAGCAAGGGCTTCAAACTGTTCAAGGGTGATCGAGAGAGCGATGGCGCTAGGAATTTCTAAGGAGAGGGTTTCGGGTGAGGTAGTAACTGCTAACATAATCCTTTGATCAGGTGCAACTCATATATACTATTAAAGATTATTTGTCAAGTTTTTGCTCAGACTTCTTTAGCTTGCGCTGACCCAATTCCCCTGGTTTTTCGGAAGCTTCTACCTCGATCGGGCGGTTTGCTGTAAATAACAGGTTACAATAGCGAATAATTAACTAAATTTACCTAAAAACCATCGATCGTGTTCTACGCTATTGATTTCGGAACCAGTAATACCGTCATTACTCGTTGGAATGGGGCGACAAATAGGGCAGAAACCGTCAAATTATCGGAGTTATCCCAACAAATAGCCGACAATCCGCCCCTAATTCCCAGTTTACTCTATATTAAATCAGCCAATCCCCTGCAAGTAATTGCTGGTCAAGCGGTACGGGATCGGGGTTTAGATATCGATCGAGATCCGCGTTTTTTTCGTCGCTTTAAACGAGGTATCGGGGCAAAAATTCAAGGATTTTTACCAGAATTAGAGGAAACTGTCCTCAGTTTCGAGGGGGTTGGTCAATGGTTTCTTGATAGCATCATCGACCACTTAAAAAACACCACCCCGGAAACCCCCCAATCTCTAGTTTTAACCGTCCCCGTCGATAGTTTTGAAAGTTACCGCAATTGGTTAAGCAATGTTTGTCAGGGGTGGGAAATCGAACAAATTCGACTAATTGATGAACCCACGGCCGCCGCTTTGGGTTATGGAACCATTGGGGATCAAGTGATTTTAGTGGTAGATTTTGGCGGTGGCACCCTCGATCTTTCTTTGGTACAATTAGATTTAGATAATCCTCAAAAAAATCAAGGTTTTATTCTCAAGTGGGGAGAAAAACTTTTAGGCAATAATTCTGCCCAAAAAACTAAACTAGCGAGAGTTTTAGCCAAGGCGGGGACAAATTTAGGGGGGTCAGATATCGACGATTGGATTGTCGATTATTTTGCCCAAAAGCAATCTTTAGCGAAAACTTCCCTGACTACTCGTCTAGCAGAAAGATTAAAAATTAAACTTTCTTCCCAATTAACCGCCGAGGAGGTATATTTTGATGAGGAAAATTTCGAGAGTTACGAGTTAAGCTTGGATCGAGAACAATTGACCGATATTCTCCAACAACAAAACTTTTTTAATCAATTAGATGATTTAATGACGGGAGTTTTGCAACAGGGAAGACGCAATGGAGTTGAAGTTAGCGATATCGATGCGGTGTTATTAGTCGGGGGAACCGTACAAATTCCGGCGGTAAAAGATTGGGTGCGACAATATTTTGATAGTAGTAAAATTAAAGAGGATCGACCCTTTGAAGCGATCGCTTTGGGAGCGTTACAATTAGCCCAAGGTTATCAAGTCAAAGATTTTCTTTATCATAGCTACGGCATTCGTTACTGGAATCGTCGCAAAAATGCCCACGCTTGGCATCCGATTATTAACTCTGGACAACCCTATCCTATGGAAAAACCCGTGGAATTAGTCCTAGGTGCTTCCGTGGACAATCAACCCAGCATTGAATTAATTATCGGCGAATTAGGCACGGAAAGGGGGGCAATGGAGGTCTATTTTGATGGTGATAAATTAATTACTCGTTCCCTCGGTAATGGAGAAACTAGCGTCCAAACCTTAAATGATCGCGAGGGGGCCCGATCGATCGCTAAACTCGATCCTTTAGGTTTTCGGGGTAAAGATCGCATTAAAGTGCAGTTCTGGATTGATGATCAGTGTTTTCTGCGGATTAATGTGGAAGATTTACTCAGTCAAGAATTGTTACTAAATAATCAAATCGTCACCAAATTAAGCTAGACTTTGCTTCACCTAAAAATCAAGTGCAGACTCATAGTAAGTTTGCACTGATATTATCGCAATATTCTGTTTTACCGGTGGCTTTATCGACTGTGATCGCGCACGGGGATCGGGATTAGTTCGGGTTCGGGTTCGGGTTCCGGACCAAAAACACTCTCGATCAGTTTGCGCGCCCATTCTCTCAACTTGTCTATCACTTCATCTAAATAGTCCATTGACCAAATGGCTCCTTTGAGATACTAGCTATGAGTTTTCGTCGATTGATCCCCGCAACAGCTTGATTCTAGAGAATTTTAACTAATTTTCATCGTTTGGCTGTTAAATCTGACGAGCGGGGGAATCTATATCTTGTATTTATATTAAGCTTAACATAAGTTTTTAGTCTGAGTATATATTCTTGGCAATTCTTTTTTAAGACATTATTAATAAATTCCGGCGTAGGCGATCGAGGGCGGTATAAGCACTAATCTGGCGAATGGTCAAGCGATCTCGATTTTCTCCGAAACGATGCTCTGATACAGTCACTTTTCCCTCAGGACTGGCTAAACCGATATAAACTAGGCCCACGGGTTTTGTCTCGCTGCCTCCTCCTGGTCCGGCAATACCCGTGATACTGATCCCCCAATCCGTAGCGAGGCGTTTTTGCACTCCTAGAGCCATCTGTTGGGCGACAATCTCGCTTACAGCCCCGAAATTATTTAAATACCCTTCATTTACGTCTAAGAGGGCAACTTTTACCCGATTATCGTAGGAAATAACCCCACCCCCAAAATAATCGGAACTGCCGGCGATTTGGGTGATAATTTCCCCTAATCCCCCTCCAGTACAGGATTCTGCCACACTCAAAGTTTGTTTTTGCTGCCGCAAAAGTTCCCCCACTACCGAGGGCAAAGTTTCGTTATCAGCACCAAAATAATCTAATCCGGCGATTTCCTTAATTTCCGTCGCTACCGGTTCAATTACCTGCAAAGCAGCCTCTAAAGAAGGGGCTTTGGTCGCAATTCGCAAACGCACTTCGCCTAAACTAGCATAGGGGGCAACGGTGGGATTAGTCAGATCAAATAAATGGGCAACTTTTTCCGCTAAAGCTGACTCACCGATACCGCGAAATTTGAGGTAACGACTATAAATCCTCTCTTTGCCCCATCCTTGACTTTCTAGGTAAGGAATCGCCGTTTCTACCCACATTCTCTTCATTTCTGAGGGTACTCCGGGGAAAGTGAGAATAGTTACGTTAGTCTGTGGTTGCCAGATCATGCCGGGGGCGGTTCCGGTGGGATTTGGCAAAAAATCGGCTCCCACGGGTATTAAAGCCTGTTTACTGTTACTAGGAGGCATTTCTCGCCCTAAACTCGTAAATTTAGCCTCGATTTCTGCTAAAATCTCCTGATCTTCTCTGAGGGACGTTTGGAAAAAATCGGCGATTGTTTCTGTGGTTAAATCGTCGGGAGTAGGTCCGAGTCCGCCGGTAAAAATTAAAATTGAAGAACGTTCTCGGGCAATAGCGATCGCTTTTTTCAGTCTTTCTACATTATCCCCCACCACCGTTTGATAATAATGGGGAATGCCTAATTTTGCCAATTCTAGGGCTAAATATTGGGCGTTAGTATTAACTATATCCCCTAATAATAATTCCGTTCCTACACAAATAATTTCAGCGGCCATAATTTTTAACAATTAGCTTAAGATTTTCAATTTTGATCATCAACTGATCTCCTGTCACCATCGTTCGATCGGGTTTCGGTAACGATGGTCATGGAAGTTAACAATACCAGTGCGCTCCAACATTATACCAGTAAGCTATCAACAATCAAGGTCTTTTATATTAAATGCCACTTTGTTGCTGAACAGCCCATATATGATTCTGGGTAGTGATTCGATAGTAGTGGTAGTCTAATGTGGAGAATCACCTATGGGCTATCTGGTACTTTATCCATGACTATAATGCCCAATTAGCAAGGGTTGAGCTATCACCACGACAATAAAATCACTACCTATTAGCAAACGTAAAATCAGCGTACTATTCCCCTATATAACAATAATTGCTCATAATCAAGCATAACAAAGTATTGCCGATCATCACCTCTTCCTTCCTGCTATCAAAAACCCCACCAAAATCATCTAAAATTAAAATGTCCACTAAATAATAAAATTCTATGACTCGCTGGTTTAATATTGCAGATCCGTGTAAAGACGATATCCACTATATGCTCTCTCCCACAGTACGATTACCAGATTTAGAGGAGCTAATTCAACAACGTAGTTACTTTGTCCTTTACGCACCACGACAAACAGGGAAAACCACAGCAATGTTAGCCCTAGCACAACAACTTACCGATAGAGGAAATTATGCCGCAGTCATGGTATCAGTGGAAGTAGGAAGTGCATTTAATCATGATCCTGCTGCCGCAGAATTAGCAATTTTAGGAACTTGGTATGATACAATAAATATCCGTTTACCTAAAGAATTAAAACCAGCTGCTAAACAATGGCAACAGGAAGAACCAGGAAATAGAATTAAGGCTTTTTTAACAGGTTGGGCAAAATCTTTAAACCGACCTTTAGTATTATTTATAGATGAAATCGACTCTTTACAAGACCAAACATTAATATCAGTTTTACGACAGTTAAGAGATGGTTTTCCTAATCGTCCAGAAAATTTCCCGACCTCAGTAGGATTAATTGGTTTACGAGATGTGCGAGATTATAAAGTAGCATCTGGTGGTAGTGATAGATTAAATACATCTAGTCCTTTTAATATCAAAGTTGCTTCCCTGACTATGCGAAATTTTAATCTTGCAGAAGTGGGAGAATTATATCAACAACATACAACAGCAACAGGACAAATTTTTACACCAGAAGCAATAGAAACATCTTTTGATTTAACTCAAGGACAACCTTGGTTAGTCAATGCTTTAGCTAAAGAAATTGTAGAAAAAATGGTAAAAGATAGAAACATTGCTATTACTAAAGAACACATTTTAACAGCCAAAGAAATATTAATTGCTCGTCAAGATACTCATTTAGATAGTTTAACAGAACGGTTAAGAGAACCAAGAATTCAAGCCATTATTGAACCGATGTTAGCAGGTTTAGAATTAGGAAATATACCTAATGATGATATTCAATTTGTCATTGATTTAGGATTATGTAAAATGCACCCTTATGGAGGATTAACTATTGCTAATCCCATTTATCGGGAAGTTTTACCCAGGTTATTAACTGTGACACCAATGGCTTCTTTACCCATGATTGCACCCACTTGGTTAACCCCAGAAGGTGAATTAAATCTAGCTGCTTTATTAACAGCATTTCTCAAATTTTGGCGACAACAGGTCGAACCATTATTAGGTAGTACTGGATATCATGAAATCGCTCCACATATTGTATTAATGGCTTTTTTACATCGTGTGGTTAATGGTGGGGGAGTTTTAGAAAGGGAATATGCAATTGGTAGTGATAGAATGGATTTATGTCTGAGTTATAAAGATGTAATTTTAGGGATTGAATTAAAAGTATGGCGGGATAAAAAACGCGATCCTCAAGCTGATGGAATTGAACAATTAGAATCTTATTTAGGGCGTTTGGGGTTAGATTTTGGTTGGTTATTTATCTTTGATAGGCGGAAAAATGCTTTACCAATGGAAGAAAGGTTATCAACTGAGGTGGTGGTGACGGAAAATCAATATAGAATTACTGTGATTCGGGCGTGAGTGTTTCCAAAACTCACTGTTTGCGTTACATTGCATTAACGCACCCTACAGGATTAACTTTTAGAATTTTTGCTAAACTAGAAATAGGTAGAAAACAAGGAAATATAAAGTTATGACAGTTGCTAATTCATCACTTTCTCAACAATACATACTTGATATTGAACTAGAAGGACGTTTAACTTTCCCCCAAGAAATCCAACAAATTCTTAATTTAGAATCTGGGGATAGATTAATCTTAACTCTGGAAGATAGCGGCAAACTCCAATTAGTCAGCCTCAAACAACAAGTTAAAAAATTAAGAGGTTTCTTAAAAGATAAATCACCTGATAGAAATTTAGTAGATGAACTTATTCAAGAATGCAGACAGGAGTATTTAAGTGAATAAATCTGTGTTAGATGCTGCTGCCTTTTTAGCTTATCTTAGAGACGAACCAAGAGCAGAAATTGTAGAAAATGCCTTGATTAATAGGTGTTATATCAGTATTATTAATTGGGTAGAAGTATGATCAAAAATTGTTGATTTAGGAGAATCTCCAGAGGAAGTTATTAAACGATTGAGAGGTGAAGGATTATTAGAGAATAGTCTAGAAATTATTGCTTGTAATGACGATAAAAAAATGGAGGAGCACCTTGGGGCTGTTTGGTGCTTTATCGAAAAAATCGGGTCTAAAACCGCGCCTTAAGGCGAAAAGTTTTTGGAGCGGGGCATAAATCCCCGTTACAAAAGCGGCCTCCTGCCGACCGCCTCCGTTAACTGACTACAATTCTAAAGCTTCGTAGATGTATAATTTATTCAAAAAACCGACGGTGCTGAAGTGATAACTAGGTAAAGGGGGAGGGAACCATAATTCCGTTTGATAAACGCTGAAAATGACAAAATTCTTTCTAGTGGTGTTAGTGGCGATCGCTTCTTGTAAAAAAGGATGACCCGTATCCACCAACATTTTACAGTAACCCCGCAAGAGAGCCTGCACCTCGATGGAAGCTTGCGCCCGAGCGCAGACATTATCCTTAAGATAGCTAGTTAACCTCTGGGAAGCGTATTGTTCGTAATCTTGACGATTGGGGTTAGTTGTCAGCAATATTCCCGCAATTCCCCCTAAAACCACTCCTAACACCATTCCCCCTAACCGCGCCAATTTCATAAGCTCTCAAATCATCACTCACTTACCCTAACCATAGCCCGAATTAGGATAAAAAACCTGTTGTCAACGATTCGTTTTCTGGTATAGTAGATATGTGTAAGGCGAGCGTAGCCAAGTGGTTAAGGCAGTGGATTGTGGTTCCACCACTCGGGGGTTCGAGTCCCCTCGTTCGCCCTCTTTTTAAGGATCGCTGATGGTTAGGCTTTGAGGGAGTCGATTGGCACTTACCCGCTCAAATTCTCAATCAATTCGTTAACCTCAAAATGGTTTTTTTGTACTGATAAATTTCGGGGAGAACGGTCAATGTGTTGGCTAAACCGTATTTGAGGCAATTGAGCAAGTTTTCGGTTCCAGAAATGAGCCAACGGCGAGTAATTACAGATAATTTTTCCCTTGCCTTTCCCCGTTCCCCCTTTCGAGACTGTAAATTTAATTTTGTCCAACTACTGACAGGTTAAGACGGCACTGGAGAAGCTCAGTAGCGATAACGTGATAGTTTAGATCCGATCGGTAATGTGATATTGGGACAATAATGACCAGAGTAAATCCGAAGTTAATTATTCATGGGGGAGCGAGTTCCCTAGAGGACAAAGGTGGTTTAGAATCAGTCCGCAATTCTCTCCGGGGGATTGTTAAGAATATTTACAACCTCCTTGACAATGGTGCTAGTGCTGTGGAGGCGGTGACAAAAGGATGTATGTTACTGGAGGATGAACCGCGATTTAATGCCGGGACCGGTTCGGTGGTGCAATCGGACGGTCAGGTGCGAATGAGTGCAGCCTTGATGGATGGTCGTCACCAGCGTTTAAGCGGTGTCATTAACGTCTCGCGGGTACAGAATCCCATTAGCCTAGCCCAATTTCTCCAAAGTCAAGAGGATCGCATTCTCTCGGAAATTGGAGCTGCAGATCTGGCCAGAGAATTACAAATTCCCCTCTATGATCCCCTCACCGATTATCGGATTCAAGAATGGATGGAGGAAAGAAAGACGAATTTTAACCGTAAAATGGCCCGTTTATTCGCCGACTCGTCAGCGCAACGGGGAACTATCGGGGTGGTGGCCCTTGATCAGCAAGGAGACATCGCCGCCGGAACTTCTACCGGGGGTAAGGGACTAGAAAGAATCGGTCGCGTTAGTGACAGTGCCATGCCGGCTGGCAATTATGCGAATCCATGGGCAGGAGTAAGCTGTACGGGGGTCGGGGAAGATATTATCGATGAGTGTTTAGCCGCTAAGGTGGTCATTCGCGTCACCGATGGTTTTTCCCTCGCCGCTGCCGTGGAGAAATCCATGCGCGAATCCCAAACTAATGGTCGGGATCTGGGCATGATTTCCCTTGATCGTCAGGGGAATATTGTTTGGGGGAAAACGGCGGAAATTCTCTTGGCTGCCTATCACGACGGTCAGGCGATCGGTGATACCCTAGAATGGCACGGTGAAAATGTGGGTTTAATCGGTCAAGTAGCCGTCGGATAGGGGAACAAACTGCGATCGAGCCGAGTCTTTTCGGTTAATCTGTACAAGATACTTCTTCTCGAAAATCTCCGTGTGGCAATATATTATTCCTATTTTTGACCCCGATGTGAAAAACTGGTCAGCCGAAGCGCGATTATTGCGCTGGATGACTTTTTTGTGGCTGTCAGTCGGGTTAGTGGTGCTTTTTTCCGCTTCCTACGCTCTGGCTGACAGTCGCTTTGATAACGGACTATACTATTTTATACGCCAATTAATCTGGCTTTGGATTGGCTTAATTGGCTTTAATTTCCTGGTGCGATTGCCGATCGAGAAACTCCTCAAAATCGCACCCTGGATGATTTTATTAGTTTTAGGATTAATTTTGATCACTCTTATCCCCGGTTTGGGAACTAATATCAACGGTGCCACCCGTTGGATTAAAATCGGGCCGATTCTCTTGCAACCGTCGGAATTTATGAAACCGTTTCTCGTCCTGCAAGGGGCGGCGGTTTTTGGTGGTTGGCCGCGTTTAAATGTCAATCAACGATTAACTTGGATCGCTATTTTTGGGCTAATTCTAGCGGGCATCCTCTTACAACCTAACTTGAGTACCACTGCTCTTTGCGGTATAACTCTCTGGTTGATCGCTCTTGCCTCCGGTCTGCCTTTATCCTACATGACCAGCACCGCTTTACTGGGTTTAACTATGGCCGTGGTTAGTGTTACTTTCCGCGAATACCAGAGAAAACGGATTTTGTCTTTCTTAAACCCCTGGCAGGATCCCCGGGGTGATGGTTATCAATTAGTGCAGAGTTTACTGGCGATCGGTTCTGGCGGAACCACCGGCAGCGGTTACGGTTTATCCCAACAAAAATTATTTTATCTACCCTTCCCGGATACGGATTTTATTTTCGCTGTCTTTGGCGAGGAATTTGGTTTTATTGGCGGTATTTTACTGTTAATCATGCTATTTCTCTACGCTACTCTCGCCCTGATCGTGGCGGTTAAATGTCGTCATCGCATCAAAAAATTAGTGGCGATCGGGGCGATGGTAATTTTAATCGGTCAATCCCTGTTAAATATCGGTGTGGCCACTGGTTCTTTACCCACTACCGGCTTACCTTTCCCTCTCTTTAGTTATGGCGGCAGTTCCAGTTTAGCCAGTCTCTTTTTAGCCGCCCTCTTAATCCGCGTGGCTAGGGAAGAAATTGACCCCGATCCGGTTCCCACCAGTAAAAAAAGTCCTCAGAAAATTGTCTCGGTTTTCACTCAATATTAGATTTATTCAGCAAGCTCTAATTAGGGTCTGCTGAAAAAGTTTTTCGGTGGGGGTAGGAGTCAGGAGTCAGGAGTCAGGAGTCAGGAGTCAGGAGTTTCAGGCTTTGTTGCCCTTGTTTTTTTGTACCAAGCGATGTACTATAAGAAGGATAATGCAAGGTTTTTGAAAGTCCCAATCCTATTTTCTTGCACTAACATCGGACTTTAACAGGTCAAAAGCTTTATTTTAAA
>VYLV01000057.1_pt1 | contig 24902 bp, 22 predicted proteins | sample 5114191 | NCBI WGS metagenome assembly VYLV01 (sample SAMN12291782, study PRJNA351875) | freshwater metagenome | isolation source: freshwater lake | place: USA: Michigan, Little Long Lake | collected 2013-08-08 | reverse complement strand
GTGTAAGACAGTACATGGTTTTTTAACCGTGGTATGCAACGGTGGTTGAAGCAGAAACTTAAATCGTGAGGTTTAGGAATCGCCGCACTTTTAGGGCGGCGAGGATGTCAAATTCTGTCTGATCTTCTCACTTCCCCTCCCGACGACCGGCCTCCTAACCCCACCAACAAACTTTTTTAGCAAGTCCTAATTATTGATTGCCTCGGTTTGAATGGCCACCTATTAACAATCTATCTGCCTACCACAATTTAGGCATTTTGTCAAAAAAATTTTTACTTTGCAACAAAACTACACAAAAATTAGATCAACGTTGTTCGGGGAAAAAGGGATAATTGGCGAAAGTGTTTGGTTTTGCTCAAGGGAAAAGTCTAGATTTAGCAAGGGTTTTAAGACAACCTAGACCATTAAAACCCTAAAAATTACAATGAAAGCCATCCTAGCATAATGCAAAATTATACCAGAATCGCTGGAAGTATTGCAACCTCGTAAATAAATAACAATTATTCTCAATAAATTGTAAATTTAAATATTTTTAAGCATTGAAGCTATTTACATATAAAATACTTATCATTTTGCCCTGATTGTCTCTGACTTTTCCCTCCCCACAGTAACCACAGGAAAGACTATTACAGCATAATTATTGGATTCAAGAGCCAAAAGTAAAACCAGAAATATAGAGAGCTTACTAACAAGCTCTCTATAAAGTTTAGGTCTTTTACCACTTATTTTTCAGACTGGGATCTGTTAGCAGTATTCAAGCTACCCACTTGAATATTCAGATTAATTTTTTGTCCTTCCCGGCTAATTTCTACGGGTAAATTATCGCCGATTTGAGTATTAGCAACAATTTCCTGAACCGCATCGGGATCGGTGACATTCTTACCACCTACAGACTTTAACACATCACCCGATCGCAATCCCGCTTCTGCGGCAGGAGAATCTCTCATCACCCGCACTAACAAGACACCAGAATCATCGGGGATAGTCCAATTATCAGCCATGGGACTATCGGCTAATTGTTCTTTTACCTCCGAAGTTAACTGTACCATTTGAACACCGAGATAGGGATGTTCCACCTTACCCGTAGCGATTAATTGTTCGGCGATTCTTTCGGCAGTCTTAATCGGAATAGCAAAACCTAAACCCTGGGCATTTTGAATGATAGCAGTGTTAACTCCGATAACTTCTCCCCGAGAATTTAACAAAGGTCCGCCGGAATTTCCGGGGTTAATTGCCGCATCGGTTTGCAGGAAATCCACCCGTTTATCACTAGCACCAATTTGGGAGCTATGACGTTCTTTGGCACTAATAATCCCCGTGGTGACAGTGTTATCTAATCCCAAAGGATTACCGATAGCAATTGCCCATTCTCCCACCTGTAAACTATCAGAATTACCTAATTTAACTGTGGGTAAATTGCTCGCTTCCACCTGTACCACTGCCACATCAGTTAAAGGATCACTACCTAAAACTTTGCCATCGATAGTGCGACCATCTTTGAGGGTGACAGTCACCTTATCTGCTCCCTCGACAACGTGAGCATTGGTGATAATTTTACCGTCATTACTGATAATAAACCCCGAACCTGTACCTCTTTGAACTTGTTTTTCTCCTCGATCGGGTATTTGGGAACCAAAGAAGCGACGGAAAACAGGATCGTTAGCAAATTCCGAAAAATCACCGCCTCCATTGACTTCCCTAGAAGCATTAATTCTTACCACCGCCGGCCCCACTTCTTGCACCACAGAAGCGACAAAATTGGTAGGAATAGCAAGAGACGAGGGAGCGGCTGCGGCCGGTGTGGAAGGGCGAGGATTATTGGCAGCGGGGGCAATATTTTGGGCTAATTCTAGAGGATTTTGACTGTAGGCGTAGGTGGCCCCGATGCCTAACCCGACACCCAAAACCAGTAAAGAGGAATAGGCAAAAAGTTTTTTCATCCCAGAAGATTTGGCGCGTTTAGGATTACCTTCGTTGATCGGGGAAATATTATCGTTAAAAATATTGCGAGTCATAGGTTTTATTGTTTAACCATTCTGAGAAGGGAATAAAAGTCAGTCCTAGTAATCGTGGGTGTGAGAGGAGTGTTTCGGAAAACGGCTTGGGACTGACTATCTCTAATTTAGGCAGGGGATATGAACTTACTGTGACGCAGACATGAAGTTTTGATTGCAAGGTCATTATCCTAGTGGATAGACAGATAGAAAGATAGAGAAAAGGTCAATGATAGATTTTTCGGGGTTATTAAACCTAGGGTAAGAGCATCTCAATTAGGCTTGACAAAAGGCTCTCAGCACAGCAATCATATATAGCGTTTCCTGTTCACAAGAGGTACATTCTCAATCCTGAAAAGCTTAATCAGCAAAGGTTAAACTGTACCTCACAGATACGAGAACTGCTATGGTTATTCTAAGTACGGGACAAAAAGCTTGAAAAGTAGATAGAAAAGGGGTTTCACGGAGCAAGACTCTCTTTCCTCGCTCTATTCTTACTGGCTCTGTTGAAAGTAAAAACCGTCAACCTCAAGGAATTAGCCCTGGGTTTTGAAGGTGGGGCATTAGTAGAGTCCCATTACAAACGATTACAACGCTTTTTTGGGGAATTCGAGAGAGATTACCCTCAAATAGCTCCCATTGTAGTCCAGTGGCTCAATATCCCTCAACCCTGGGTATTGAGTATTGACTGCACCAATTGGTCATTTGGTAGTCATCACTACAACATCCTCACAGTCGGCATTGTCCTTTAAGGGGTAGCTATTCCCATTCTAGGAGTGGATGCTCAAGAAGAAAAAAAAGGCAACTCAAACAGGGATGAACGGATGCGTTTTATTGAGGAGATGCTGAAGATTTTTCCTTCTGCGGAGATTCGCTGCTTGTGTGGAGACCGTGAGTTGATTGAGCAGGTGTGGCTGAGGTATCTTTTGCTTGAACCGCTGCTGGCTTTCTGTTTAAGAATTCAGGCGACAGACAAGATTGAGTACAATGGCAAAAAGTACAATCTTAACAATTTTCTTGGTGGGTAGAAGATTACACCGAAGAAGACTTTATGAATTGTACCTTAGAGCCGATTCCTGATGTGGTTTATCAAGCCATTGATGAGGAATTATTAAAAATTCCTTACTTTCCTCAAAATTTAGACCCTCAAGAATTTGTTATAATCGGTCAAGAAGTTAAAAATAAAAAAGAAGCTTGGTCAATCATTGCTGTTATTAGTAAAGGGATAAATAGCGAAAGAGAAGAACTGTTATTATATCGTTATTTTATAGCTCAAGGATTAGGAAGATTAACGGATATCTTGGCATGGTTTAATACTAATAAAAGGCCAAGTTTCAACCCTTTTGATCGAAAATATATCGGACAAACTCACTTTTAGGATGATTTTAATACTAAAGTAGCCTATACTCAACGGATTTAGTATCACTCCCCTATACCTTTTAAATAGGGATAAAAAGCTAAATAGGGTTTGCGGCAAAAAGTTTTTCGTGGGGGTAGGGTGTGGGGTGTAGGGTGTAGGGTTTTACCCGTTTTCAGAGGGTCAATTACCTAATTTTCGGGGAAAAAGTCCCGGAATTTTCCCCCCGACCACTCCTAGCTAAGGCACTTTTTGATTTCAAAAAAGCCTAAAGATATTATCCAACAAGGTTTTTAGATTTCTTCAGCAAGCCCTAAATAGAACAGACAAAAAGCCTGTTCTATCCATTAGGAGAAAAAAACTTAAACGGTCATGATATCTTTTTCTTTTGTCGTTAATAAATCCTCGATTTTGGCGATAAATTTATCGGTGGATTTCTGCACTTGATCCTGTAAATCCCTCGATTCATCCTCAGAAATTTCGTGACCTTTTTCCTGTTTACGGATAGCATCGATCGCATCCCGGCGAATATTGCGGATAGCCACCTTTCCTTCTTCGGCCAATTTCGCCGCTAATTTGACCAATTCCTTGCGGCGATCGCTAGTGAGGGGAGGGATATTCAAACGAATGATCTGACCGTCATTACTGGGGGTTAAACCCACGTCCGAGAGAGAAATCGCCTTTTCGATCGCCCCCATACTGGTACGATCGAAGGGTTGAATGGCGATCGTGGTCGCATCGGGAGTGCTAATGGTCGCTAGGGACTTGAGGGGAGTTTCCATGCCATAATACTCCACCACGATCCGATCCAAAAGAGAAGCATTTGCGCGGCCGGTGCGAATCGTATTAAAAGCTCTCTGGGTTGATTCGACGGTTTTGTGCATATGGTCTTGAACTTCAGCTAACTTCACAGAATCCTCCTACCAATGTTCCAACGGGTTCACCTTTGACAGCGCGAACAATATTACCTGCTACCGACAGATCGAAAACGACTATCGGGATATTATTTTCCTTGCACAGAGCGATCGCCGTTCCGTCCATCACCCGCAGATCATGAGTCAGCACATGACCGTAGGTGAGACTTTGAAAGCGTCGCGCCTTAGGGTTATGGGAGGGATCGGAATCATAAACTCCATCCACTTTCGTCGCTTTAAACACCACTTCCGCATCGATTTCGGCAGCGCGCAGGGCCGCCGTGGTATCGGTGGTAAAGAAAGGATTACCCGATCCCGCACCGAAAACCACCACCCGACCTTTTTCCAGATGACGGATTGCTCGCCGGCGGATATAGGGTTCAGCCAATTCCTGCATGGCAATCGCCGTTAATACCCTAGTCGGTACTTGCGCTCGTTCTAGGGCATCCTGCAAGGTCATAGCGTTCATGACTGTTGCTATCATACCAATATAATCGGCTGTGGCCCGATCCATGCCGGCCGAGGCGGCTTTCACCCCGCGAAAAATATTGCCCCCACCGACCACGATCGCCAATTGGATGCCTTGGTCAACCACTTCGGAGATTTCCTGAGCGATAGCGGAAACCACCATCGGGTCGATCCCATAGCCGAGATTGCCCATCAGGGCCTCCCCACTCAGTTTTAATAATACCCGCTTGTACGCCATGCCCTTACTACCACTCGCTAAAACAATATCTAGATAATTTTTGTCTCCCCATAAGATAGCAGGTTTTGGCCTTGATTTAAGCTGACTGGTTCACTCTCCCAGAGGGACGAGAAGTTAAACTTAATAAATCTTTTTGTTGGGAAATTTGTATTTAGTGATACCTTTGTTATTAAGGGAAGCTTAGTTTTATAGAGAATTAATAACCGTGGTCAGCGATCGATTACTATTGGTCAACAAAAGCAATCAAGGGGCCGCTAAGATCGATACCTTTGATTGGGTGTATGGGTTTCAGGATGGAACTCGTCTGATGGGAAAGGTTTGCGGTTACTTAGATCCCGATAGTAATCGTCTTCTCGATCCCGAAAACTGCAGCGCTATCTACCAGAATGCCCAGGGACAAGTCCTTAGTCGTTGGCAAGCTGGAGATTTTATCGCTTTTGAACTAACCACCACCGGGGAAGATCTCCTGATCGTGGCTTCTAATGACAATTGTATCGGTAATAGTTTCTGTTTGGTTTCGGGCATTAGTCGCAGCTGCGCCCAAGTTAGCGATGAAGGAAAATCCCTCGTCCGGGAGGTTTTTCAATACCCTGCTTGGTCTTTCCAGGGTGATAATAGCACTTCTAAGCCGGCTTTCAGTTGGAATTGTTCCGTATCTCCCTTTTTCCCTTTTGTTTCCTTGCGTTTTAATCTTCAGTCCACCAGCAGCAAAAAATTCTATCGTTGGACGGTTTCCCCCTATTTTCCCTTTTGTCCCCTCTTAGAAGTGGGAGAATCCCTTGCCTAATTAGGGTTTGCGGCAAAAAGTTTTTCGGTGGTGGCAGGGTGTGGGGTTTGAACAGTTTTCAGGTGGTCAACTACCTAATTTTCAGGGAAAAAGTGCCTAAATTTCCCCCCGATCACTGCCATATCCAGTACTTTTTGATTGACAAAAGGTCTAAAAGTCTTACCCAACAAGGTTTTTAGATTTATTCAGCAGACCCTAATTAGCCTTCTCTATTCTTTTGCAAATAATCGACTAATGCCCATAATCCTAGACGATAACTTTCGGCCCCAAAACCGCTAATCTGTCCGATGGCTATATCGGCAATGTAGGAATGATGACGAAAAGACTCGCGTTTGTAAATATTGCTTAAGTGTACTTCCACACAGGCCATTTTTGTGCCTAATAGTGCGTCGCGGATGGCGATACTGGTATGAGTATAAGCTCCCGCATTAATCAAAATACCGTCATGCTGACCCCATGCTTGCTGAATCCAGTCCACTAATTGCCCTTCCTGATTGGACTGGTGTGCGGTTAAATTCACCCCTAAACGGGTAGCTTCTTCGTTTAAAAACCGGTTAATCGCCTCTAAATTGACGTTACCGTAGAGATTCGGCTCTCTTTTCCCCAATAGGTTTAAATTCGGCCCGTGCAGAACCAGAATGCTTAGTTTATTCACAAATGTCCTCCCTATCACCACGAGAATTAATCTTATCTCGATCAGGGACTATTGCCGATCAACAACATTTTTGCCGCTACGGTAATCACCGCACCAATAGTAGCACTGAGCGCACCGACGTTGATCGGCAGAATTAGACCTCGGAATCCCTGTAGGTCGGAAATAGCTTTAATCATGGTAGCTTGTTCATTTTCCACCTTTTCGAGTCGTTTATCCACCCCCCCAACTTTCTCGGTCAAAGTAGCTAATCCTATCTCTACTTTATTTAATCGTTCATCGATTCTGTCAAAGCGATCATCAATCTTGACAAATTTTTGATTAACGTCCCTTTGTAGATTGTCTATTTTTTCCCTCGCTCCTGGTCAGAATAGTTTCTAGGGAATAAGTGACGGTTTCTCCTGACATTCTGGTAAACTCCCCTTAGTTTCGTCTTGATCCTTCTCCCATTCTCGCTTTATCGATGGGAAACTACCCTTTAATTATCATCCCAAAATATAGCGCTGGTGGTTGTTTCCCCAGCAGATACCGGCATCTGTCCCCTTTTGTCGATAAAATTTGTTAGATTTTGGAGGAGAAATGTTAACTTATTTTAAAATTTATGTTGAGCAGCACTGCTACCTATCCCATCGGGGGAACAGATATCGATCGCTTTGATTGTCGTCAAGTTTGGTATCCTATCTACTACGTCAAAGATTTAGACAAAAAGCAGCCCCAACGCTTTACCCTACTAGAACAGGATTTAGTGATTTGGTGGGACAAAAATCAGCAAGAATGGCGAGTTTTCGAGGATAAATGTCCCCATCGCTTGGCTCCTCTCTCAGAAGGTCGTCTTAACGAAAGCGGACATCTAGAATGTCCCTATCACGGTTGGTCTTTTTCCGGAGGGGGAAACTGTGAATTTATTCCCCAACAACCGGAAAACAGTCAAGCTAACACCTCTCGACGCGCTTGTGTGCGGTCTTTTCCCACGGCTATCCGTCAGGGATTATTATTCGTTTATGCGGGTAATCCCGAAAATGCTCCCCTGACTGAGATTCCGATTATTGAACCCATGGAGGAGGATGCCGATGCTTGGATTTGTTTGGATACCTTTCGAGATCTACCCTACTCGGCCGTCACTTTAATGGAAAATATTATCGATTCTAGTCATGTTCCCTATACCCATCATCTCACCATCGGTAATCGGGCCAATGCCGCTCCTATGGAGTTAGAAATTATCGAGTCCAATCGTCAGGGATTTAAGGGAATTTGGCCCGAAGGACCGCGTAAAGGTAAATTAGGTCAACAATACAGCAATTTTATCGCCCCCGGATTCATTTACCACGATCTCACCTCGGAAAAGTTCGGACGGACTTTAACCGCGGTCTATGCAACTCCAATCCGTCAGGGAGAATGTCGTCTCTTTGCTCGTTTTCCCTTTAAATTTAACTCTAAGTTGCCGAAATTCTTCATTAAGCTTACCCCCACTTGGTATTCCCACATCAATCAAAACGCTATTCTTGAAGATGATCAGATTTTTCTCTACTATCAAGAGCGTTATCTGCAAGCTCAGGGGGATAGTCGGAATTTTAGTCAAGCTTGTTATCTCCCCACCAAAGCGGATTTATTAGTGTTTGAGTATCGCAACTGGGTTAATCAATACCAAGCTGATCCTTTCGCTGGTCAACCTTTTCCCCCCCTACAATCAAAAGAGATTCTCCTCGAACGCTATCAGTCCCATACCAAAAATTGTGCTGTTTGTCAAGGGGCTTTAAAAAATATTAATCGTCTGCGGGGGTTAACATTAGCGATCGCTATTATTCTTGGTCTATCTCTACCACTTTTAGCCCTAATTTTCGGTCAATCGGCCCTCCTTCCCGTGACAGTGCTGACAGTATTAACTGTAATTATGGTGGGAGCTTATTGGCGCTTGGGAGAACTGAAAAAACAGTTTTATCAAGGACGGGAATTATTGCCGAGAAATACCGGTAAAAAGAGCGGAAGTTAGGGAACCTGTTCCTCTTTGCTTTGATTTTGGGGAGATTGCTGAAGTTCTTGCCAGCGAGTTTCTGCCAGTTGTTTTTGTGTTTGCACTTCTCGGTCATTGGAACGATAACGAAGTGATTCTTGATAAGCTTGAATCGCTCGCTCGTATTGACCGAGTTTAAACCAACTATTGCCTAAACTTTTCCAGGTTTCGGGGTTATCTTTTTGTCTTTGAATCGCCTGTTGATAGGCAGTTATAGCTTGGGAATTGTCGCCTAAACGATAGCAAGCGTTACCGATACCGATAAAAACTTCGGCTTTTTGGGAAGAAATGCGGCGAGCTTTTTCGTAGGATGCGATCGCTTCTTGAAATCTTTCCATTTGATGAAATAATGCCCCTTGATTTAACCAAGCTTGATAATAATTAGAATTGGCTTTAGTTGCTTGAGTAAATGCCTCCAAAGCTTCTGAATTGCGGCCTAATTTTTGCAGAATAATCCCTTGACTATAGTGAGCTTGGGAAAATTGGGGATTAAATTGTCCGGCTTTGCTATAACTTTCTAAAGCATCATTAATTTTATTTAATTGATACAAACTATTACCTTTTTGATACCAAATTAAGGCATTATCCGATTCGATCGCTAGAGCCTGATCGTAGGCTTTAACTGCCCCTTCATAATCCTCAAGATTTTGTAATGACCAGCCTTTTTTATACCATGCTTTGGCATCATTTTGCTGAAAAGTCAACAATTTGTCAAGAGCTTTTTGGGCGGCGGAATATTGTTGCAGTTCTAAATAGATATTGGCTTTACCTTGCCAAGCTTGACTAGCGGCAGAATTAAAAGATAAGACCCGATCAAAACTTTCCAAAGCCTCCTGATTTTTGCCTAATTTATCTAAAGCTTGCCCGCGACCGAGCCAAGCTTGCCAAGCGGAATCTGGGTTAATTTGAATAGCTTTTTCGTAGGTATTTAAAGCTTCCGAGTATCTTTTTAAAGCTAATAAAGTATCAGCTTTTCCTTGCAATGCCCCAAGATAATCGGGATTAATTTTTAAGGCTTGACCATAGTAATTAAGGGCATCAGTATAGCGTTTGAGTTGATAAAAAGTCTGACCTTGTTGATAGTAATCAAGAGAATTACGAGAATTTTTCCAATAGTCAAAACCCAGATAAGCACCTGCTATTAAGCCAATTATCCCAGAGACAAACAAGATTTTTGTTAGCCAAGATTTCCCTTGACGAGCCACCTGAACTTGAGGTTTCACACCATAGGTAGTTTTCGGAGCGAGATGATAAATTTTCCCTAATTTTCTCAGATCGATTAATGCTTCACTGACACTGGTATAACGCTGACGAAAATCATAGCGGATCATGCGCTCGATAACATAACTAAACTCGGCGCTAGTCATGGCCAAATGTTGCCAGAGAATTTCCCCCGTGCGAGCATCCAGTGGAATATCTTCGGGATCTTTACCGGTTAAAGCTTGTAATCCAATAATACCAGTGGCATAGATATCGCTACTAAAACGCGGATAACCCTGGGCCTGTTCACTGGGGAAATAACCAGGGGTACCAATAGCGACGGTAGAAACGGTTTTACCTTCTTTAACCACTTGAGTGCTAATTTCTTTGACAGCACCAAAATCAATTAAAACCAATTGATGATCTTGGCTGCGACGAATAAGATTGAAGGGATTAACATCGCGATGGATCACCTGTTTGTGATGGACAAATTCGAGAATTGAGAGAATTTCTGTTAATAAAGCCACCACTTTCCCTTCATCTTGCCTATAGACACCGGCAGTAATTTCTCTGGCTAAATCTTCCCCTTCAATGTATTCTTGCACGAGGAAAAATTGCCCATTTTCCTCAAAATAAGCAAATAAACGGGGAATCTGGCGATGAATGCCCAATTCTTGCAGGATTTTCGCCTCGGTTTCAAAGAGTCGTCTAGCGATGGCTATAGTTTCGGCATCTTGGCACTGGGGTTTAAATTGTTTGATCACACAGCGATTTTGATTGGGTAACTGGCGATCGCAGGCCAAGAAAGTCTGTCCGAATCCCCCTTTCCCCAATTGACGGATAATTTGGTAGCGATGACTAAGGATGTTTCCGGTAGCGAGTTCCATAGACGATGGCAATCCGAGGTTTTTTACGATTCTTTTTTACTATTCTAGGCTTTTCGGCTCTCTTTTGCGGTGGATAGACAAAGTACAGAAATTCTGCCATTCTACTTTTTTCCCTATAGAGAGGGAAAAAATTCCCTGTGGAGGGGACTGACATGACAGACAGAAAAAAATAATCTAGAAACAGAGAAAGTTCACTGTTGTTTTTTGAGAGGATAACCGCTATGTCTATCAATCCTGTTACCAGAGTTAGTACACCTTTACTGATTACCCTGCTCATGGGTTCCATGTCGGGTACTTTTCCCGTCCTCGCTCAAAGTAATATTAATCGGCAAAGTCTCATCGCTCAACAAATATCGATTCCGGCGGGAACAGTTATTCCCTTAAATTACGAGAAAGCCGATAAAATTTTAGTTTCTAAAAGTGATGTTATTCCTCTGACTTTAACCGTAGCCAGAGATATTCGTAACCGGAATGGGAGTGTGGTGATTGCAGCGGGAAGTGAAGTCAAGGGTACTTTAGAAGCGGCGGGCCGAGGTGTGCGGTTTATTGCCGATGAAATTGGCCTCGATGGGGGTAATCGCACTATTCCCCTCAATGCTAGTTCGCGATTAATTACTACCACTGAAACGGTGCGTAAAGGGGCAAAAACTCAAGATATCTTAGGGGGAACCGTCGCCGGTGCGGGGGCAGCCACAGCGATCGCTGCTCTCACGGGCGATCGCAAGATTGAAGTTCTCGATGTCTTAGCTGGGGCAGCCGTGGGAACCCTTGCAGGATGGGGTTTACCGGCGGCGGGAATTGTCGGTGGTAGTTCCGTGCAGTTATACTCTGTTAACCCCGATCGAGATTTAAATATTACCCTGCAATCGCCCCTAGTGATCAGAGATTAGTAAACGGCAAACCATGACCAAATCCGCCAGCAGACGGATTTGGTGGCAACTCATTGGTTATTTCTGGATTTAACCAGAGCGATCGATTTGTTAGATTTTTAATAGTCGGTCTGTCAACCGATAGATAGAAACAGTTAAAACATCAGAATCAGAGATCAAAGTATGAAACTTCCTACAGGGTTACGGCGCACTATTACCCACGCTTTGGCAACTTTTCTAGGAATTATGCTCGGTTTTAGCAGTTTAGCGGCGGTAAATGCTCAAAATCTGCCCAGCGTTGCCGCCGATGTGGCCAGAATTACCCCAGAGATGACGGCGGAAAGTTTTGTCGCTAAGGCAGTGGCGCGCACGGGTGCGGCAGTGGTGCGAATTGACACCGAAGCGATCATTACTCGTCCCAATAGCCCCTTTTTTGATGATCCTTTTTTTCAGGAGTTTTTTGGGGAACAGTTTCGTGTCCCGACACAGCAGCGAGTGGCTGGCCAGGGATCGGGTTTTATTATCGATGGCAGTGGTTTAATCTTAACTAATGCCCATGTGGTCGATAATGCCGATAAGGTAACGGTGACATTAAAAGATGGTCGTAGCTTTAAAGGAGAAGTACGCGGTACTGATGAGATCACTGATTTAGCCGTGGTGAAAATTAATCCCCAAGGGGAAAAATTACCTGTAGCCGTCCTCGGCAATTCCTCATCCATACAAGTGGGGGACTGGGCGATCGCAGTAGGCAATCCCGTCGGTCTAGATAATACGGTAACTTTAGGAATTATTAGCACGATCGGGCGCTCGGCGGCTAAGGCGGGTATTCCCGATAAACGCATTGATTTTATCCAAACCGATGCCGCTATTAACCCGGGCAATTCCGGCGGTCCTTTACTCAACGCCCAAGGGGAAGTCATCGGCATCAATACGGCGATTCGTGCCGATGCCATGGGGATCGGTTTTGCCATTCCCATCGACCGGGCCAAGCAGTTACAAGCGACCCTAGAATCAGGTCAAAAGGTGGCCCATCCCTATATCGGTGTGCAGATGGTTAATCTAACTCCCGATTTAGCCCGGGCTAATAATCAAAACCCCAATTCTGCCATGATCGTCCCAGAAGTGTCGGGAATTTTGGTGGTGAAAGTCCTACCCAATACCCCCGCCGAAAAAGCCGGGATCCGTCGCGGGGATGTGATTGTCAAAGCTAATAATCAACCGGTTAGCGATGGCGGTGAGTTACAGGAAATGGTGGAAAAAACCGGGATCGGTCAATCTTTACCCCTCAGCATCAGAAGGGGCGAAAGGGCGATCGATCTCACCGTAATCACCGCCCAAATGTCGAATCAGTAATCGGCAGTCAGTGATCAGTTATCAGATGTGAGTTTTCATGCCTTGATTGAGCAGCGACGAAAATCTTTTCAGGACTCGTAGCGCCGATAAAGCCGCTGCAACTTGTCATAGAAACGCTTGCGGACTTTTTCCGGGGAGATCAGCAAGCAATCTTCTCCGTAGGGGAGAATCTCGCGGAAAAACCAGAAGCTACTCGTTACCTGTCGGGTAATCTGCCGGACAAGGGGATCGATCGAGATCAATTCGTTGGCAATATCGATAGCGGTTTTGGTCCGGTACGATCGAGCTAATCCATCGAACAGGTGAAACTCGGCCGACACACTATCAAGCTGACTGCGCCACGTGCCCTTAGGGATCGGGGTAATTAAGGAATCGTTGGGGATTCGATCGAGCCGTAAACTCCAATTATGGTGTAGTTCGGAAATATCTTGATTTCCCTCGGTTTCCTCGCACCAGCAGTCGAGATATAGCCGCTCCTCGTGACGATTGATAGCGGCATGGTAAAGATGGAATTGCCAAAGTCGATCGCCCGCATCCTGATAGGATAACTGAAACGGTTGTTGTCGGAGAATACAGCGATCGAGTTCCAGCCGCCATGGTGGGGGAGGATTATCGAGGCGGTCTTCTAGCTCTTTCCGTAAGGGGCCTGACAGTTCGCTCCGTTCTAATAGTAGTTTAGTTAGTTCCAGGGCGATGGGGATTTGTCCAGCATCAATGAGAGAATCGATCGCCTGTTGGAGCATCTGCAAGCGAGCGGGCTTCCAGTCGTGATTAGGGGCAATTTTAAGCTTATTCTGGGCAATTTCTTTGATTAACTTCGATATATTCGGTTTATCTCCCCACAATAGCCCGAATTCACTGGCAAGGATTTCTAAGGCCTGTTTTTCTTTTTCACTGACCGATAAAGTGATTGATTGTCCTATCCGGCTCATAGTTTATAAGTGTACGGACACTTTTTCTGTTGAGGTACTTGTCCATCCCTATTATCGTGGTTATCATGGAAGATAGCAAGAAGTTACGGACAGAAATTTATGGTAAATTATCAAGTAACGCTCAGGCCGGTCTATTCCTGTCCCGCAGACGAGATCCCGGACGGGATCAAGGTTCCCCAAGGATGGCGGTTATCGTGGCATCAGGTGGAGACGTGGAAAGCACTCAACGATCCCGAGATCGATGTGATTTTCAATACGGCCATGACGGGAGACGGGAAAAGTCTAGCGGCCTACCTGCGAACTTTGCAAGGATATTTCCCGATTATGGGACTCTACCCAACCAACGAACTGGCGCGGGATCAGCGGGGTCAGATCGAGGCATATATTCAACGATTTCAACCAACGGATCAACCGCGGGTCAATCTTTTAACCGGTCCCGAGTTGGAATTGTACGCCGAACGGGATGGAAAAACGAAAGCGATCGCTCTAGAGACTCGATCGAAACAGTCGGAAATTTTATTAACTAACCCCGATATTTTCCATTATCTCCACCGGGGAGCCTATTTAACCCCCTACGATAATCCCGATCAGCTATGGAACCGGATCGATAAACATTTCGATCTCTTCCTATTCGATGAATTTCACGTTTTCGGCACGCCACAGGTCGCCAGTATTATCAATACCATGCTTCTAATCCGACGGGCCAATCGTGGGAAACGATACCTGTTTCTGTCCGCAACTCCCGACGAGGGTTTACTAAAACGATTGGATAAAGCGGGGTTTCGCTATCGATCGATCGACCCGGTAAGAGAAGGAAAATACCAGTTTCCCGATACCCCAGAAGAGGCCAATTCCTTCGCTCAACGGGGATGGCGACAAGTAACCTCGGAAATCGAGCTATCTTTTATTCCTTTACCGTCGAGTTTTCAAACTTCGGAAAATTGGTTGAAAGAAAATAAAGAGCGAATTTTAGACTATTTTAAGCGATACCCCGGCAGCAAGGGCGCGATTATTCTCAATTCGATCGCTTCGGTTAAACGTCTGCTGCCGATTTTCCGAGAATTATTGGCAACTATCGGTTTAACAGTGGGGGAAAATACGGGTCTTTCGGGAACGCGGGAGAAGTTGGCATCGTTAAATCGCGATCTGGTGATCGGAACGAGTACCATCGATGTGGGGGTGGACTTCAAGATTAATTTCCTCATTTTTGAGTCGTCGGACGCGGGAAATTTTATTCAACGTTTCGGCCGTTTAGGCCGTCACAGCGGCTACGATCGAAAGGGAACGGCGGTAAAATTTGCTAACTTCACAGCGATCGCTCTGGTTCCGAAATTTTTCCTAGAACGGTTATTCGAGAAGAAAGACGCGCCGTTACAAGTCGGGGAACGGTATGACCGAATTCAGCTACAGGAGGCCATCAAGAGTAACTACCGTCATATCAATAATTTCGAGGGTTATTACCAACGTTGGGGAGCGGTACAATCATTTCAACTCTGGTGGAATTTAGGGAGTCCGAAGATCAAATCCCAATACGGGGAAAGTCGCCAGAAGTTTCAACAGGAATGCGAGGAGGTTTTCGATACCAGTTTAAAACGGGTCGCTGGTCGGGTGAAAGGATGGGCCGACGAATGGAAGGAGTTATCGGGGAAAAGCGGTAATCCGATTTTCGAGGATGCGTCTAGTTTTCGCGGGTCGAGTCCGTTATTATGCGGGTTATACGATTCGACGGAACCAGAGGAAGGCGATCGCTTTAAAACCTACGATTTACCCGGCATTCTCGGTAATCTAGAGGTGGAGATGTGGAGAAAAGGCGAGTTTAAGCGCCAGATCGAGGCCACGGAAACACCGATCGCACGCAGACGTTTCGATTATTGTCTCGCGTTTCTGAATTTAAAGGGATATCGAGAGGAACGGTTAAACTGGCGCTTTACCTACGACGGTGATTTAGGCGAGATCGCCTCCGCGTGGAAAGTGCAGGTTTTGACGGGAATCGGTGTTTGGCAACCAGATAATCCTTGGCTCGATCGAATTAGTCGGGAGTTACGGGATCTGGCTCTGGTTAGCTTCGTTCTTGCCTATCCCGTCGCCGAGGTTCGCCAACGCTTACAACTGCCGATGCACTTCGGTATTTATCCGATTAGTGACGAGAGTAGTCTTCATTCTCCGGTGTCACCCTATTCTATAGCGATCGGTCAAGCGGCTTTGTTGTTGGATACTCTCGCTCATCGGTTCAAAGGTAAAGGGGGTGAGGTGTGGATCTGTTGAGTGTGCTTGAGGTCACTAAACAACACTTATCGGGAGATCGTTGACATCCTCGCCGCCGTAAAACGGACGGCGATTCCTCACCACGCCACTTTTTTGGGGTGGTCGCGTCAACGGGGTTGACGCTGAAACCCCCTACTATCTGTTGTCAAGGTTCAGTTTTTAGCTTGGTTATCGCTTTTTCCATTTTAGCTTAAAGCCGTCCTCAAAGGACGGGGTTTTAACCCAAATTTTCGATAAGGAACCGCTAGACTCGATCGCGATCCCTAAAAAACGAACGTATATCAGCAATCTCGACCCAGAAGAGCGCGAATTGCTCGAACTGTACGAACAGGGGGGATAGGTATCCAAGTTGACCCCTGAACGAGTTAAGGAATTGCAGTCTTACGTTGAAGTAACTTGGGAAGAGCGCAAAAGAGACAGTAGGCGTGAGGATGAGCTATGAATCCCTAAGTAGGGATTATCGGGACAAAAAAGAAAAGCGCACGCGAATACGACTATAGAACATAGTTTCAATCCCTGATAGGGGTTCGGAATCGACAGTGTGCCTTGTCCCATAGTTACTATAACAGATAGTCTATTTACCGTCTATGAACTATAGTCGTATAGCACTTGACTTTTGCTCGTTTCCAAAGTATCGTAAAGAAGGTGAAATTCTAATCACTATTTAGAAAAGCGTTCGGGAATACGAGTATAGGACTACTTCCTTGCCCTCCTTACATGATAGCTAAGGACTGGTGGGTATTGTTTATCTGTTCTCAAATCTTAAAAGCGTTTTAACTGCGATTTAGTGACAGAGTTTCACTTCCAAAATTAACCAAGGAGGATTAATGTCCATCGATAAAACTCAACAGCCTCAAGGCAAACAACTTGAGCTACCTTTATTTCAGAATAAGCCTTGCGTTAAAGAGAAAAAGAAAACTCGGACTCCAAAGATAACCGTATCTTCCGATGCTCTCCAAACTAATATTTTACCTTTCATGGACATGAAGAAGAAAGTTCGTAGTCCGAAGGTAAAGGAGGCATTTGAAAAGCTAGAGTGTGATTTCCGAACTATTCAAGGCTTTGCCAAGGCTGAGGTTGTTCAATCGTCCGAAGTACGCTCATATATCAAGTGGCTTGGAAAGCTTCTCGTCATTGAATAAAACTTCAACCGTCTGAGATTGACACAGTGACTAGGGACTCTAACAACAAATCGAAAATAGTTGATGAAGTCCCTTTTTTTAATAAGAGTTAAAAAGAGATGAGGGAGTCAAAGTGTACGGACACTTTTTCTGGGATTTAGTTGCTCTTTGCTTCCTCCGCGTTTGATAATAGACATAGACAGACGCTACGGACATCGATCGATATATCCATCGGATTCTTGCCATTTTTTTTGATAGAGGCTAAATATGAATAGGCTAGTAGAAAAAATTACTGCTATTGTCGAAAAACTACCGAATTTAAAACTATTAATTCTCTTCGGTTCTAGAGCGCGTGGAGAGCATAAACCTGATAGCGATTGGGATTTCGCTGTTTTATACGGGGAAAGAAGTGATCGCAAGGATATTTCGAGTCTGTTGAAAATTTATACACTGCTCGAACAAGCTTTAGAGATTCCCGATGACAAAATTGATGTGGTTGATTTAAAAGAATGTTCGCCGATCCTCGCTCATTATGTCGCGCGAGATGGTCAACTTCTATACGAACGGGAAACGGGACTATTCGAGGGATTTAAACAAAAATTTCTTATGAATCCTGAAGAATCGAAAGCGTTATACCGTCAATTACGGAATAATCTAGAGATTTCTCTACGAGAAAAAGGAGTGTAAATGCTATTCAACCTCTGATCGCGATAGACGAATTAAACCTCATGAATCAATACCTAGCCGAACTTAGCGAGTACGGTTCGATAACTTTAGAGGATTATCGTACATTGAGAGAACGTCAATTAGCTGTAGAAAGGTTAATTCAGCTTATCGTTCAAACTGGCATCGATATCAATTACCAGATTTTAAAATGTTTAGATATCGAGTCTCCGAATAATGCTCGCGACGCTTTATTTCAAATCGTAGAACTGGGGATATTAGAAAAACACCTAGCCGTTCAACTGGCCGAGTCTATTAAATTAAGGAACTTACTCGTACACCTGTACAAGAAAATTGATCCCGATATCATTCATTCCTCGATCGCTAATATTTTACGAGATTATCCCCGCTACCAACGCTCGATCGTTCAATATCTAGATTCTTTGGAGGCAGAAAATGGTTAAAAATACGAAAGAATTGAAAATTATCAATACAATCAATAGAATAACCACGACTGTGGAAAAAATACCGAATTTAAAACTATTAATTCTCTTCGGTTCCAGAGCGTGCGGAGAGCATAAACCTGATAGCGATTGGGATTTGGCAATTTCATACGATGAAACAAACAGACAAACAGGTATTAAGGAAATCAGTAATGATTACTTAACTTATCTCTCTATCTTGAGTGAATTGTTTGAGATAAACCGTGATTTGATCGATCTAATTGAACTCGATCGCTGTTCTCCATTAATGAAGTATCAAGTCGCACGAGATGGAAAACTTATCTATGAAAAAAATACGGGAGACTTTTTAAAATTTCGTGTAGGCGCTTGGAAAGAGTACGCCGATACCGCTAAATTCCGAAAGATTCAAAAAGACAGTATCGATCTTTGGCTCAAACAATGGGGGGTTTAAACGATGGAAAGAGAGATAGTCACCGTTAGAATTCGTTTAATGATCAAATATCTTAATCGATTACGGGGGTTCGAGAGCGTTACTCTATCAGAGTATTTGGACAATTTTGACTATCAACTTATGGTTGAGAGATTGATAGAATTATTGGTAGAGTCATCTTCCGATATTAATAGCTATCTTCTTTTACAATTACATAACGTAACTCCCGCTACCTATTACGATTCTTTTATAGAAGCTGGTAAAAATGGTTTAACTACCAGAGAACTAGCCGGGGAGTTGGCGAAATCATCAGGAATGCGAAATCGTTTAGTGCATCAATACGAGGCGATCGATAATGAACTTGTTTTTAAGGCGATTCCGTCGCTTTATCTCAATTTCCGCTTTATCTCAAACAAATTACCGACTATTTAGACTCTCTAGAGGTGAAAGATGCCTAAAAAACAAAAAAAATTAGAGGAAACGGGACAGTTAAATCTATTCGATAACACTACAGAAATTGACGATGAAGATCTGGATTTTGAGTTCGAGGATATTGATTTAGAATCTCTTTCTGGCGAAGATATGGGGATTACTGAATCAGTAAGCGATCGCCGAGTCGAAACCGTTCGCCAACTGCTAACCCTAAAAATCCTACGGGAGGCGATTCGAGCGGAAAACCCCGACGATCGAGTTATGGCAGATTTTGCCGAAATAGTTTTACCCAATTTACTCCGATTAGCGATCGGTGTCACGGCAAAAGGAGGAAATTTCTTCGAGGAGATCGATCGCCGTCGGGAATTAGCGGGAAAAAGTAAAGTTCGACGGGATAATGCTGGCGATCAATCTCTCAATACTCATTTACTTAATGGTTTATTTCCCGCCAATCTCATCGAAAAACGCCTGGAAAAACTCAATACTACCGTTCGACGGGTAGTAAAGGAATTCGAGCGCAGGTTGGCGATCGCTGGGTTTATTCTCCATGATTTCGAGAAATTCCGCTACGCGCTTTTTCCCGCGATGCCGGCGAAATATATCGAGATTAACGAGGACTTCGATCGAGATATCCGCAAACTATCACGAGAGCAACATCGAGAGATTTTTCAAGTATTGGTTCCCGAATTAGGATTAGATCGTTTCTTATTTTCCGATCAACCAGAAAAATGGACTGAATATCTTGATGATTTGATATATATCGCTAAAAATGCCCAGCGTCGGAACGATACCGATCGAAATACCTCTGAAGATGGGTTAAATACTCGCTTAAACAATAGCGCTCTCGAAAGTTTAACCGATCTTGCCTGTCTAGCTGATCGCCTCGCTTCCATTATTAAACACCCCCACGATGCGGAAAAAGCCCCGTTACAAGACCTTTTATACAGCCTCAGCGATGGGGAACTAAAATTCACCTATCACAGCATCGCCGAAAACCGCGGGGTACTAACAAACGTACTGAATAACGCGGTGATGGAAGCGCATCAAGAACTAGACTATCAGCCTTTACTTTACTTGCCTACGGGAGTTGTCTATATCGCCCCCAAAAACGCGCCGGAAGTGTCCCTAGAAACCTTACCGAATCGAGTGGTGGACACCATTAAATCCCTCTGTAGCGGCGAATTACAGCGTAAACAAACGGGATTCGGCCGAGATGGCAAGGGGATGAAATACGCAGATTACTACAGCCAATTTTTCGACGATGCTGGGTTAATGCGCGCTGCCCTCAACGCCACCCTTCGCATCCTCGGTGATAATAAAGCGTCCGTGGCCCGAAGTCGCGGCGAAAACCTGATTAAATTTCAACAACAGGGCGTTTTACCGACGGATTACGATTTTCATTGTGAAGATGATATCCGGATTGATCGCCTAGCGGAATTCGGGGACGTGGTGACGCGGAAAATCTGGGGCGATCGCTTGGAAAAAATCGAACAGGCGCGAAAATCGGATAAAAACTTACCCGCACCGCCGGATTTAGATTTAATTAGCGAGATCGCGCATTATTGGAATCTAGAAAATTATCTGCCACAAATCCGAGCGATCAAGCGTATTAATGAATCTTTAAAAGAACTCAAGCTGAAAGGCAATACGGGAGGGGTTCCCTACGAATGGTATTATCTAGCGGCGCGATACCTGAAACAGCATCCCGGAATCGAGGATATTAGACCCGTTGCAGAAGATTTAATCGCTTTTCTCGCCGCAAAAATCGCGGCCATAGTTGCGGGATATAACTTACCCGATGGTTGGGAGGATTTGCGACAGTGGGTTAATCAAATGGTGCAGTTACCCGGTCGGGAATTGGCCAACTCGATCGAAACCTTCCAGAAAGAATTAAACCACTACAACGCCGCTAAAAAACAAGGTCGCGGCCGTCAACTTCTCTGTTCGATCTCCCATTCTCCCTATAGTGTCAGCGAACAGATGGAATCGGCGGTTCTTTTTACTCCCCAAGTCTATACCAATAAACAAATGTTGGCAGGCTCGAACGCCAAACGAAATATTTCCAGTATTGCGGGAACGGAAATGATGTTGCGTCAGATTCTTATGAATCAAACCCAAGCGGTAGGAAAACGTTTCGAGGACGGCAAATATCGCTATCTGTACTTTTACCCGACCTATTATTTTACTCCCGAAACCAATAGTTTTTTACAAAAAGCCTACACTAACATCGCTCAAACTCGTTTTGATAGCTCGATAAAGTTGCACTTTGTCGATAAGGCTCTAGTCGCTAACTTCGATCGAACCCGTTATCAGAGTGTCGATAGTTTCCTGATCGATGAAAAATTAAGGCAGAAAAAGGAAACAATTAACGAGGAGGAAGATGGCAAAAAAGACCACACTTTTAAACTATCCTATCCCGAAGATAAACCCCTAACCTTCTATTTCATGGCCCTACCTCCTGGCCGCGATCCCACCGATACGGAATCCTGGGTTATGCCAGCATGGTTAGGATTAGCTTTCCCGATGATTCTAGATGTTAAAACGGTGGTTTCTGAGTCTCCTATCCCTCCCTATCGCGACGGTGCGGAATTTGAAGAGACGGTATTTCTCGACAGTGCGCCCCAAGCGATCCGGTCCTTAACCCGACGCGATCGATTCCGTCTCGATCGAGTCTTGAATGCGTGGGAAGATAATGACGGAAAAAAATATTCCGCACCCTTAAATACCCTAACCGCAGCCTATTCTATCCATTTAGACGTAAACTCGAAGCAGGGTAAGACGGGTTATGACCCCAATTGGGGCAAATTAACGGAACTTGCTATCAATTTAGAAACCAGTCCTCTCTATGTCTTTCATTACCTTAAACAGTGGAAACGGGGCAAAGATGCCGATATACCGAGCGCTAATCGGATCGCTCTGTATCTCTACGATTTTTATCCTTGTTTCGATCCCTATGTACAAGCTAACCGAACCAATTTAACTATCAATATGACAGCAGAATCGCCCTTAAATCACCCGAAAAACTTAACCGAATTGTATCGTCAATTCTATCGAGCTAATAAACGATATAATCCGAAAGCGAACGCAGTTTTAAAACCGATCGATGTGGCTGCAGATACGATTCTCAAAGGAGGAATGTATCAGGGAGAAGCCCTAGTTTCTGTAGTAGCGGCGGAAGTGGCCAGCTTAATGAATCGGGTTCATGCTTCTACAGCAGAAGGTCGTTGGATTCTGTCCGATCGAGAACAGGAAAGACAGAAAATATTGTCTTTTGCTCGTTATTTTGTGATCGATGTGTTCGAGGGTTCTTTTAAGGGCGATCGAGCGCGTCTAGCCGGCAGACAATTAAACCTCATTCGCGATACCTGCGAATTTCTTTACCGTCTCGAACAGGACAGAGAAAATCAAGAGTTAAAAGCCCAGGGTCAACCTGTGGAAGAAGATTCTGAAAACAATAATTAATTCAAGGAGTACCTACCATGTCTTTACTGAAAACCCTCGATTCTAAATTCTTTCATAGCGAGATTCCCTACAAACCGATGGGAAAATATGTTCACTTTTTGACGATTCGAGTCACAGAATCTTATCCTTTATTTAAAACAGATGAAGATCTAAATAAAGCTCGTGTTCGTGCGGGAATTGACAAGAATAAAACGATTAGTCGCTTATCGATGTTTAAACGAAAACAGTCAACTCCAGAACGTTTAGTCGGTCGAGAATTACTCAGAAACTACGGATTAATTACCGCCGAAGAATGTGAGTACAATGTAAAATTTGCCATGAATAACCCCGACTGTATTATCTATGGGTTCGCTATTGGTGATTCGGGTTCAGAAAAATCGAAAGTAGTAGTAGATACGGCTTTTTCGATCACACCCTTTGATGAATCCCATGAAAGTTTTACTTTAAACGCTCCCTACGAGAATGGTACCATGGCATCTAAGGGAGAAAATAACACAAAAGTAGGTGAAGTGACTAGCCGAATTAACCAACAGGATCACATCCGTCCGCAGGTGTTTTTCCCTAGTATCGTCACCCTAAAAGATCCGACAGAAGCGGGTTTTCTCTATGTTTTTAATAACATCCTGCGTACCCGTCACTACGGAGCGCAAACTACCCGGACGGGACGGGTAAGAAATGAGCTTATTGGTGTTATTTTTGCCGATGGGGAAATTGTTAGTAATTTGCGCTGGACACAGGCAATATATGATCGCCTTCCCGATGAAGTATTACACTCGATCGATCCCTTAGACGAGGATTTAGTTATGGAAAAAGCCACCGAAGCAATACAAGCATTAATGGCGGAAGAATTTATCGTTCATACCGATTTTATCGGGGAAAATTTTCAACCTTTATTAACCGAGGTGAAAACTCTCACGGGTACGGAAGCAGGAATTCGATCGATCTTGAAACAAGCGGATAAAGAAGCGAAAGACTACGCTAAGAAACATATCGCCGAGAAAAAACCAGCCGCTCAAAAACCGTAAATTTCAGTAGGGTGAGTAATTTCTCACCCTATATCCTCGCAATTTTTAAAGAGTTATGGTACATATTTATTCCTGTCAATTAGAACTGCACGATAGTCTTTATTACGCAACCCGTGAAATCGGCAGACTCTACGAAACCGAACCCGTAATTCATAATTACGCGCTCTGTTATGCTTTGGGATTGGTAAATAGCGATAGTTATCGTTACTTCTGTTCCGAACAGATTCCACAGTACCAAGAACATTTAAATCCTCTTAACGAAGAGAAAATTTATGTCACTCCCGCACGGGCGATCGCTCATACGGCGGTTCTCAATACTTGGAAATATGCCAATAATAACTATCATGTGGAGATGGAAAAAACCCAGAAAAATATTCCCAGTTTTGGCAGAGCCAAAGAAATCGCTCCCGAAAGTGTTTTTGAATGTTTTATCATTTCCTGTCACCCCCTACAACTTCCTAAATGGATTCGTTTGGGAAAATGGATGAGTAAAGCGGAAGTAAAACTAACAGAACTTTCGGTATCAAAACAAAAAGAGGATTTATTTATCTATCCCTATCCTTTAAATCCTCTCGATGTTATGTTTACCCATCAGGTGATTGGCTACGACGTGATCAATATGCCCCCCGTTAGTTTAATCCGTAATGTACGAATGCGCGGGGAGTATTACCAAATAAGCGATCGCACCGATCTGAAAATTCCCGCTCGATTGTCCTATCGCTTCGGTTAAAAATTGACCATGACTCTTATCTCTTCTAAATCCCTCACATTACCAGAATTTCTATCGTTACCCGATGGCGATATTACCTATGAATTAGTCGATGGAGAAGCGATCCCGAAAATGTCACCGAAATTCTTTCATTCTCGTTTAACTCTGGCTTTATCTTCTATACTCGATCACTGGAATCAAGGACGGGGAGAAGTGGGAATCGAATGGGCGATCGTCCTAAGCAAAAACGATCGAGATTGGTGTCCCGTTCCCGATCTCCTCTACATTTCCCTAGAAAGGTTAGGAGACATTCCCCTCACCGATGAAGCTTGTCCCGTTCCCCCGGAATTAGTCATCGAAATTATTTCCCCTGAACAATCCTTCAGCAGCCTGAGCGAAAAAGCCGTGGCCTACCTAAAAGCGGGAGTCAGTCGCGTCTGGATCGTCGATCCCCGGGCCAAGCAGATCACGATTTTCTATCCCGACGCACCCCCAGCGATTAAAAAAGGCGATGACGAAATTAGCGATATTCTCCTCCCCGATTTAACCCTAACCCCCGGACAAATTTTTGCCAAGGCCCGATTAAGTTAATGCCCTACAGTCTCGTTCTCAATCTCACACCCCGATCGCCGATCTATCCGAATTTTCTCACCGGACGACACCTTCACG
>VYLV01000015.1_pt1 | contig 24971 bp, 13 predicted proteins | sample 5114191 | NCBI WGS metagenome assembly VYLV01 (sample SAMN12291782, study PRJNA351875) | freshwater metagenome | isolation source: freshwater lake | place: USA: Michigan, Little Long Lake | collected 2013-08-08 | reverse complement strand
GCTCGTGGCCGTAGAGATGCTCAGCGTGGCTCCAGCGCTGGTTGCACTACCGCAGGTGCTACCCACCACTACAGTATAGGTAGCGGCATCGCCTGCGACTATGCTAGGGAAGTTCAACGTGGCGCTTGTGGCGCCAGATATGTTCGTGCCGTTTTTCCGCCACTGATACGTCAGCGTTCCCGTTCCAGTGGCCGCTACCGTGAAGCTGGCCGAGCCGCCAATGCACCCAGAGGTGTTTGTCGGCTGGGTCGAGATTGTGGTCGCAGGATTCACCGTGAGCGACGCGTTGTTGCTCGTCACACTGCCGCACGCCCCCGTTACCACCACCGAGTACACGCCCGAATTGGCTGTGGTTGCACTAGGTAAACTGTAGCTCGACGCATTTGCCCCTGTGATGTTCGTGCCATCCTTTCTCCACTGATAGGTGATCGGACTCGTCCCCGCGCCGGTCACACTAAAGCTCGCCGTGGTGTTCGCACACACCGTTTGGCTCGGATTGGGCTGTGCCGTAATGCTAGTGGCCGTACGCATGATCAGAAAGACGTCTGCGCTCGTTGTGCTGCCGCAGGCGTCAGTCATCACCACCGAATAGGTTCCGGCCTCGCTCGCCGTCACGTTACTCACCGCCAGACTCGCGCTGGTAGCCCCGGTAATGTTCCCTCCATTTCGTCTCCATTGATACGTAATCGGGCTGCCGCTCGTGGCTACCACACTGAAGTTTGCCGTCGCGCCCGCACAAACAGAGGTGGTAGTCGGCTGGGTCGTGATGGTCGGCCCAGTGGTCGTGCAGCCATAGCGAGCATAGAAGCCCTGAGTTCCTGATATGTGAACATTCGTGTTGTTGAGCATTAGTACTCGAACCAATGTCCGAGTGTTCATCTGTAAAAAAGGAATCAAGGTTTGGGTCCACGTGGCTCCGCCATCTGTCGTGTTCAAGATCATCCCATTCGCGCCTACCACATAGCCATTGTTCGCGTCGATGAAATCCACATCAAACAAATTTTCCGTGGTACCACTGGTCAGCGCTGTCCAGCTCGTGCCACCGGTTGTTGACTTGAGTATTGTTCCGTTGTCGCCCACAGCGTACGCCGTCCCGATATTCGAATTCAGATAGTCAATCGAAACAATATCGACACCGCGTAGCGTTTGAGTTGTCCCACTGGTCACTGCAGGCCAGTTGGTCGCGTTTAGGTTCGCGGTTCTGACTATGGCCCCCCCAAACCCTACCGCAATACCTACACTGGTATCGAAAACATCTATGTCGAGCAAATTTTGCGTGGTGCTAGAGCTGCGATTGAAAATGGCAATAGCTGTACCGCTACTCGCATTTAAGAAGGTAATCCCGCCACCGTTATTGCAGGTGATGGCGCTCGTTGGAGACGATAGCGCTATGGCGTTGGGAATGACCGTTGTGCTTGAGCTCGGAGAAATGGAAGCAGCGAAATTGTTTGACGTATGCCGTGCAAAACCATTCGTGCCTTCGCTTACGACAAAGCCTGAGTTAGCATCCCAAAAGTCCACGTCACGAGCCGAGATCGGTAGCGCTCGCACGTCAGTCCAGGTTAGACCAAAGTCAGAAGACTGAAATAGCCGGTTCGAAGCTATAGCCGAGATGGTTGTACCCGTGCGGTAGCGTAGCGGGCCTATCGTGCTAGTCACTGTGGTGTTGTTCGCAAAGCGAATCGGCACCACTGACCAGGTGGGCTGTGCGTCCAGCGGCGCTAGGCCGAGCAGCACCAGCAGGGGTAGCAGTAGGCTTGCCCGCCAAGAAGGACTCAGCCTGCTCTTTGTGGCTACACTAGCCAGCGGTTGTGGGGGATGTAAGAGGTAGTTCAGCTTCATCTGGAGAGAGGTTTCACGCAAAATGACCTGCGTTACATCCCCCTTTCGCTGCCCGTTTCCCGAGCTACGCTTCCAGTTTCTGAATGGTAACCCTGCGCTGCTCGAACTGTATCTACTCTCTACGGCACCTGTGGAACAGACTGCCCTAGTTGAGCAAAAGGGCCTCTAGCCCCGTGCGGCGTGCGCGCGCCAGCGGATAGCTGCGTCGGCTGTGCATCAGCACCACCCCCCCATCGTTGCGCTGCACCTCACGCACCAGTGTCAGGTTCACAGTGTACGAGCGGTGCACCTGGTAAAACAACGCCTCTGGTAGCTGCCGCGATAGCTCGGCTAGCGACTGGCTCACCACGATAGTCTCACCCGAGGTCTGCACCACCGTGGCGTAGGCTCCATCCGCTACCACTGCCTCTACCTCTTCGAACGGGATCAGTTTATGCCCGTGCTGATGCGCTAGTGCCAGGCGCTTGGGCATCTGGCTGTTCACACCTTGGGCCGAAGCAACTGCCGGCTTCGGCTGCAGGGTGTACCACCGCCCCACCAGCCACTCGGCGGCCCGCTCTACGGCCCGCTCCAGCTCGTTCGGGTCGATGGGCTTGAGCAGATAGTCTAGCGCTTGAGCCTGAAAGGCCTCGAGCGCATAATGACTGTGTGCCGTGGTAAAAATGATGGCTACATCCTGCGTCTTTGCCTGCGCTACCAGGTCGAAACCCGACTGTAGCGGCATGGTGATGTCCAAAAAGACCAGATTCGCCTCCGTCTGCTGTAGGGCCTCAAGCGCACTCGTCACGTCTTGCGCCTGGGCCACCACCTTCACCTGAGGGCAGTACTGGGCGAGCAGGCGCAGCAATGCCGAGCGTGCCGGTGCCTCGTCGTCCACGATCAGCGCGAGCAGATCAAGCGGCTGTGCCATGTGCAGGGAATGCGGGTAAGTACAGATCCACGCGGGTGCCGGCAGCATGCCCGCTTGCATCTTCCAGGTCCGTAATCGTCAGGGCAATGGGGCGTTCGTTCATTTCGTTGAATAGCCTCAGCCGCTCTTGGGTAGAAACCAAACCCACCGAACTATGGGTAATCTCCTGCCGAATCGCCCGCGCCGCAACTCGACCAATGCCATTGTCTTCTACGCGGCAGTGCAGCTGCTCGCGATTGCCACTGAAAAAGAGAATGCTCAGCATGCGCTCGCCCTGACGCTTGTTTCGTAGGCCGTGTTCAAAGGCATTTTCTAAAAAGGGCAATACAAACATGGCCGGGATGTGCCGCTGTTCGGTGCCCTCGGCTACGTTCACCTCGAATTTGAGGCTCAGCTCGCCAGCAAAGCGGGCTTTCTGCAGTTCGATATACAGGTTCAGCAGACTTAGCTCATCTGCCAGCGATAGGGTTTGGTGTGGGGCATGGTCAACTACATGCCGCAGCAGGCGTGCAAACACCTGCAGCAAACGCGCTGCGCGCGGGGTATCGGCCTGTAGAATTGCATCCTGCAATGTGTTCAATGCATTGAACAGGAAGTGGGGGTTCATCTGCGCGCGCAGGGCAGAGAGCTGCGCCAGTCGCACCGAACGCTCTTGTGCCGCCAGCCGCTCGGCCGACTTTACTCGCCGTCGATACACCACCGTACCCACGCCGAATAGGCTCACTGCAACTAGCGCAAGGAACCACGCCCGTTCCCACACCGGTGCCTCTACGTGTATCGGCATATCAAGCGTAGCCAGCACACCAGGCAAGCCCGATATGTCTGCCCGCACCTGTAGCACATACTTACCGGGCTTGAGCTGCTGCAGACGCACTAGCTCATCCCCTTTGGGCAGGGGCGTCCACCCCGTGTTGCCCGGCGTTAATCTGTAGGCATACCGCACCCGATCGGTGTAACGCAGCGTGCTAGTTCGGAACCTAAACTGTAGCTGACTCACCCAATGGGGCACGTGCAGGGGTTGGCCCAGGCTCGTATCCACCCCATTGATGGCCGTCGCGGCTAGACTCAACTGAAATGGCAGCGGGGTGGAACGGAATGCCGTGTATGGCACCTGCGTCAAATGGTGTGCAGAAGCCACCCATATCCCTTCTCTAGTAGCACTGATCGAGCGTATCTCCGGGTCTGGCAAGCCGTCGGCTGCCCCTACCAATCGCGACAGCGCCGACTTTGGCGTGAAAAGCTGTAGCCCACTTTCTGTGGCTAGCACTGCCGTATCGCCAAAGGCAGCCATCGCTAGCGTCGGCTCACTGTTCCACCCTGCGTTGGTCCCCAGCTGGCGTTCGATTTTTCCGTTTTGCACGATGAGCACGCCTTGGCGAAACGTACCCACTGCAAAGCGATCACCCCGCAGCCGAACGATCGTCCGCGCGATCACCGATTCGCCCGAGGGCAGACGTAACGGAGTCCGCTGGCGCGCCGTGCTCCACACCAGCCCCGATTCGTAACCTATCAGCAGCGCGCCTTCGTTTTCGGTCATCGCCACGGCCCGCACCCGTTCGCCGGATAACAGCGTCGGACGTCCACGTGCAAGATTTTGTTGTTGTGTTTGGGTCAAGTTGTGCATCGGAAAGGGCTCGACTGATCGATCCAACGGCACTGCCTCGAGCCCGTTGTACACAGCCGTTACCAGCCACTGCCTGCCCACTGCGAATGCCTTCACATCTACCAACGTGCGTATTCGTTTCGGGATTGACCCTACCCGCAAGGGGATTCTGGATTCTATCGCGTAGACGTTTTCTGCTCGCGCATCTGTGCACAAGCTTGTCACTGCCAGCGTCTGATGAACCCGCCATCCACTACCCAGCAGCTGTGTGCCCTGTAACCAGAGTATTTGCCCGCGATCTAAACCCAACAACAGGCTTGCATCGGGCAAGGCCTGAACAGCATGTAGTTGTTGTCCAGGTGCAAATGCCTCTGTTGCCATCACGTCTACGCCCGAGTTCACAAAGCGGTGTAGCCCCCCAAAGAGCGTACTCACCCAAAGTGTGCCTTCGCCATCGGGCCAAACATCCGATACCGACTGGCCACTGAGCAGCCATAGCCAGCGCTTCCGCGCCCGGTCTTCTAAGTATAATCCATCGTCTGTAGCCAGCGCTAGGCTGCCACTGGGCAAGACCACCACACGATTGATACCCCTCAGCACGGCGTTCGGCTGGCTCATTGGGCGAACCCAAGCTGCAGAACTATCCAGTCGCAATACTTCACCCGTTCTTGGATAAAAGGCCCAGTGCCCCTGGCTGTAATCCACCGTAAGGCCGGAGCGTTGCACGGTGGTGTCTACTGCTGGTAGCCCATCTGTCAGCGCATGCCGCACGATGCTTCTACTGTACACCAGCAGCAGCCATCGCGGCCCCACGGAAATACCCTCGGGTAGGCTCCCTAGATAGGACACTAAAGGATATCGCGTAGGCACCGAATCACCTGCATAGCACAGCAGCTCTCGATTCGTCAGCACCCAGATGCGTCCGCGCGCATCACGGTCGAGCTGGAGAAATCGCTCACCCGCAGACCCAACCAATGGCTGCAGCGTATCTCCTACCAACCGAAATACCTGCCCGGAAAAGTTCTTGCACCACAGCTTCCCGTTGGCATCGATCATTGGCCGGTCGATAGCCGTCGATTTTCCCGCTGGATTCGAGATCAACGTGAAGCTGCGTCCGTTGTAGCGGCAAAGCCCTGCCTCAGTGCCCAGCCAAAGGCCACCTTGACCGTCGCTGGTCACCGTGTAGATGGTCATACTCGGCAGCCCATCTTGCGTGCTTAGCTCCCGCAAGTGTGCCCATCCGCCCGAGGGCGTCATCTGTGCATAAGCAGCCACACCGATGCACAGCCACCCGAGCCACGTAACAGGCTGAACCCAAATCATCCGCCGCATAGCCGGCAAAGTAGCCGTAAAACCACTGCGTGGTCGTCTCGCTTTCGGTTGTGAAAGCTCTGGAGCGCATTTGAACGAAAGACCTCGGTATGCAGCTGCTACTTCCAAACCGAAAGGGCTCTTCCCAAAACTCAAGTCCCCTGCTCGACACCTACTGCTTGTACTTGGACTTTTTTCTTTATGGAAGGCTGAACGTATGGGCTTGGGGCGTAAGTCGAGTAGAACCTGTTCGAACGAAACGCTAGTAAGCGCAGGCTCATAGTTAAGAGGCGCCTGACCCCCGCATCCCGTCCCGACACCCCGCGTAGTAAGGGTGTATGGCCCATACCAGACGCATCCTCCGCAAAACGGGCGTCGATAGCCCCACCGCACGCGTGGCATCCGCAATAGCCATACAGTCTGATTTGAAAGGGACGTTTGCCCGGAACGTTTTCGGTGCCGCGTCGCCCATTGGTAGTCAACTGCCTGTTTTTTAGACGCTTAGGCTTGAGTGCATGGTTTCGCCGCCGGCAAGGCCATCCCAGTAACTTTTTTTCAAGAGCTGAGTAGGAGGGGGCTCGAGCTTCATTCTTACACATATGAATAACCAACCTCCCGACACGTGGCCGTCGTACGACAGCGAACTGTTGGATGCGCCTGGCTTTTCTGAATGGGCCTACGCAGAAGGGTCGCTGGCTGCCAAGACCTGGCAACTGCGCTATGACGCAGATCCTAGCCTGGCTCGGCGTATGGATCAGGCGCGTGCCGCGCTCATCACGTTGGGAATGCCGCGCTACCAGCTCTCTGCAACTGAGCGGCAGGAGATGCGCTTTGGGTTGCAGCTCAGCATGCGTTCGCGCAGGCGCAGTGCCCGACCTCGGCCACAACGCCAATGGCGAAGCGTATGGCAAGCGGCTGCTGTGATAGCCCTGTTGCTAGGGGTTGGATATTGGTGGCAAAGCAATCAACCGATAGTGGTTGAAACGGGCGCTGCTGAAATGCGCACGGTATGCCTGCCCGACGACAGCCAGGTTTTGCTTAATGGCAATTCACTGATCGAATACGCACGGGACTGGGGCCATAATGAAGACCGTTCGGTCACGCTCGTTGGCGAGGCCTATTTCCATGTGCAGCCCCGTTCCACCGATGGTGGGCGACAGGTGAAGTTCACCGTGAATGCCAGCACCATCCGAATCGAGGTACTAGGAACACAGTTCGCTGTTACTGCCGGCAAGCAACAGGCCCGAGTCGTGCTGCGCGAAGGTCGGGTGCGTGTGCATCCGCTCGCTGCTCCTGAAGCCGCTGTACACCTTTCCCGAGGCGAAGCAATCGAGTACGGCTCAATGCAGCCCAATGGTTCTGCCACGAGCAGGAAAGTAGATCTCTCACACGAACTGAGCTGGCTCGAAGGCCGCTGGATACTGCAGAATGAACCACTGTCAGTTTTTGCTGCACGCATGCAGCAACAGTTCGGCGTGCGCCTAACCTGGCAAGACCCTAGTCTTGATACGCTACGGCTTTCCGGTTCACTCCCTACCCAAGACATTCACCTGCTGCGTGAGGGCCTCGCTGCAGCACTTGGCCGCGACATCGTATTGTCTGGTCAAACCATGGTGATTCAACCGCTTTCTTCCAACCGTTGATTTTGCCCCGAATGCTATACCATTTACTTCGAAGTTTTTGTCGAGACCTCATCCGGATTGGCCTGACGGGGTGCCTGGCAGCGTTCAGCTACAATGTCAGTGCCCAAGTAAGTGCTGGAGAGCAGCCTGCCAGTTTACTGGCTCAGGAGGCTTCTGCATCAGGCAAGCCATCCGTTCATGCTGCGACGAATGGCAGCCAAGCCACCCGCACGTTACAGGAAGCGTTTCGTGCGATCGAGCGTTTGCATAACGTATTCATCGTCTTTCGTGAGCCATCTATCGGCCTGCTGGCAAGCGAAACAGAGCTGTCTGCCAGCGCTTCGGTAGAAACCACTTTAGGTCGGTTGTTGGCGCCGCACAAGCTGACATTCCGAAAAGCCAATCGGGTGTACGTGATCCTGACCACCGAGCAGGCGCGAAGCATGTCGGATGGAAAATTGCAAGAGCTGGTCAGCGCGCCTGCTGCTGCGCCTTCCTCCCCTGCAGCACCTGACAATACGCCAGCCCAGGAACAGCCCCGCAGCCCGAGTACCCAGCAAGAAATTCGCATCATTCGTGGTAGAGTAACCGATGCGGCTGGTCAGCCGTTGGTGGCTGCCACAGTGGCTGCAGCGGATGCAAGCACGGGCCGCAGCACGATCGGAACCTACACCGATTTTGACGGTAAGTTTGAGTTAAAGCTCCCGCTCAAGGGCGAGTTTCTGCTACTCATCAGCTACGTGGGCATGAAATCCGTGGAGCTTCCCGTTCGAGAAGCGGGGGACAACTACAATGCCGTACTACAGGGCGAGCAGCAGTTAGAAGAAGTAGTGGTAGTGGGATACGGGGGCCAGCGCCGCGGGGAGGTGACAGGCTCGGTAACCACCGTGGATATGAAAGGCACAGAAAACTTCCCGGTTGCAGACGTAGCACAAGCACTGCAAGGCCAGGCTGCTGGTGTGCAGGTGCTACAGAACTCTGGAGCACCGGGTGGTACGGGCGGAACTTCCATTCGCATCAGGGGCATCAGTTCAGTTACCGGTAACAACAACCCATTGGTTGTGCTAGATGGCGTCCCGCTGCCATCCGACGGCAACGGCAATCTGTTTAACACGATCAATCCGCAGGACATTGAGTCCATGACGGTGCTCAAAGACGGTGCAGCCACAGCGATTTATGGCAATCGTGCTGCCAACGGTGTTATTCTGATTAACACAAAGCGCGGCAAAGTGGGTAGATCGTCTTTTCGAGTAGACTATCAGCGAAGTGTGCAGCAGGCCTGGCGTTTGCCCGAAATGCTAAATGCCGGTGAGTACGCCACCATCAACAACGAGGCACGCATCGCAGCAAACCTTCCTCTCTTGTCCAAGCTAGCCGATCCGGCAGCAGTCCAGACCCAATACCGTGGCGGCACCAACTGGATGAATGAAATCTTCCGCACGTCCAGCATGGACAACTTCACCGTAAGTGCTTCAGGGGGCAGCGAGAAGGTCAGCTTCTCGGCATCTGTTGGGTACTTCCGGCAGGACGGCGTCATCATCGAATCCGACTTCAATCGGATTAGTGCGCGCATCAATGGTGACCTGGTCGTTTCGTCCAGGTTCAAGATCAGCGCCAACATCAACTTCGCACGCACCGAAGAGCGGGGGATTGATACGTTCTCTCCCTTCAACAGTGTACTCATTCTGGCCATGCAGGCCCCCCCCACGGTGACGGGCCGCAACCCCGATGGCAGCTATTCTGGGCCGTCGCAAGCGGATGACTTTGGCGAGCCCAACCCCCTGCCACGCCTAGAGGTGCCAGATAATCTCTTCACCCGGACGCGCCTCATTGCTAGCCTCAACTGGGAATGGGAGCTCCTGGACGGTCTTCGCTGGAAGACCAACTTGGGCTCGGACCTGCAGTTCAACCGAAGCGAGAGCTTTTCGTACCGCTGGTCTAGCACAGGCGGCCAAAACCAACCGTTTACGGGATACAACTTCACCAGCGACTACATTCCGTCGGTGTTAGGTGAAACCTACCTCACCTACAACCGGGCGTTCGGCTCCCACGATGTGACGGTCATGGCCGGTGGCAGCGCACAGACGTTTGAGACCTACTATCTGGGCGCAAGCCGTGGCAATGGTGCCATCTTTCGTGACGACCTCCCCGATCTTGGGCCATTCTCACCGACAGCTTTAAACCAGATTGGGGGCTACGGAGGCGGGCTGGTTACCAACCGCCTGGCGGCTGCGTTCGGTCGGTTGAACTACGACTACAAAAAGCGCTACCTGCTGACGGTCAATTATCGCTACGACGGCTCGTCGCGCTTTATTGACCAAAACAGATGGACCAGCTTCTGGGGCATGAGTGTGGGCTGGCGTCCGCTGTTGGAAGAGTGGTTTCCCAAGTTTGTGTGGCTCGACGACCTGAAGATTCGCGCCAGTTACGGCCAGTCTGGTAACCAAGAGATTGGCAACTTCGACTACTTACCTACCATTGGTTCTGTACTCTACAGCTTTGGTGGCACCCTCACCCCAGGCGCAACACCACAAGCTGCAGCCAACCCCGACTTGCAGTGGGAAGAGAACGAACAATACAACTTTGGCATCGAAGCCCAGTTCCTTGGCGGGCGCCTAAGTACAACCATTGAGGTGTATCGCCGCCTATCTGAGCGCCTGCTCCTGGGTGTGCCGGTGAGTGGAATAACGGGTGTGCCGGGTAGTCAGCAGGCGAACGTGGGCAGTATGCTCAACTATGGCCTTGATCTAACTATCACGAGCCAGAACGTATCGACATCCGACTTTACCTGGACCACCAGCCTGAACGTATCGCTTGTACGGAACGAGTTTACCGACCTTGATATCGCTGCGCCATTTTTTGGTGGGCTATTGCGCGGGCAATTTGCCGTCCTATATGACGAAGGACAGCCGGTAGGCTCCTTCTACGGGTATTTGACTGATGGCATCTTCCAGACTCAGGAAGAAGTCGCACGTCATGCTACCCAAACAGCATTGACGGCTCCAGGCGATATCCGCTTCAAAGATCTTAACGGAGACGGGGTTATAAATGCAGATGACCGCACGTTCATCGGCAGCCCAGTGCCAGATATGTTCTTTGGGATGACCAATACGATCACCTGGCGGAAGTTCGACCTAAGCATTTTCGTGCAAGGGACTGTCGGCAACGAGATCTTCAACTTCAACCACTTCTACGACGAAGGCGGGCTGAACAGCAATGGGAACAGTAGCCGCCGCGTGCTCGACCGCTGGACTGGTCCTGGCACCAGCAACAGCACTCCGCGTGCGGTCTTTGGCGATCCGAACCAAAACCTGCGCTTCTCAGATCGCTACGTAGAAGATGGCAGCTATCTGCGGGTCAAGAACGTTACCATCGGCTACGACTTTGCCTCTAAGCTCAAGGACGTCGGAACATTCAGTCGGGCCCGTCTGTACGTGGGCGCACAGAATCTGCTGACCCTGACGCGCTACACAGGTACCGATCCTGAAATCGGCGGAGGCCTAGACATCGGCTTCTACCCCCAGGCGCGCGTTTTTCTGGTCGGTGTCAACATCGAATTCTAAACCACCACACCATGCAATCCTTCTTTAAAATCATCTTGGGTGCGGTGCTGATGCTCGCACTTCCCGCCTGCAGCGATTTTCTGCAGCTGAGCCCGACCAGCGTGGTCACCGAAGAGATCTTCTACAAAACGCAACAGGATATGGAACAGGCCACTGTGGCCGTTTACGATCCATTGACCTGGGGCGGACTCTACAACGGTACGCTGTGGGGCGTCGGCGACATAATGTCCGACAACAGCATCACCGGTGGTGGTGGCGGCGGCGATGGACAAGAGTTCATCGACATGGACAACTTCACGCACAACAGCAACAATCCGCAGTTCGCACTGCTGTGGGATGCTGCCTATGTCGGCATTAGCCGAGCGAACATCGTGATCCAGAAAGCCCCTGATCCCGCTATTCCCATGGCCGCCAGTGTGCGTGCACAGCTCATCGCAGAGGCCAAATTTCTGCGGGCGCACTATTACTTTACTTTGGTTCGCCTGTTTGGGCCCGTACCGCTGCATGTTGTGCCTACAACCATTGCCACGGCACGGCGTCCGCGCGATCCTGAGTCAGTTGTGTATGCTCAGATCGAGCAAGACCTGACCGAGGCCGCGGCTGTGCTCCCCTTGGTTGCAGCACAGGCCGGGCGTGCCACGAGGGGTGCTGCCAACGGCGTGCTGGCTAAGGTGTATCTGACGCAGCGGAAGATGACCCAGGCCGCAGCCGCAGCGCGCACGGTTATGGAGAGCAATCAATTTCAGTTGCGGGCAGATTACGGCGAGAGCTTCGACCCTGCTACCGAGAACAACAACGAGGTGCTTTTCGCTGCGCAGTTTGAAACCGAGGGCGCACCATTCAGCGACTTTGGCGAGGGCTCGCGTATGTCCACCTTCTTTGCCCCGCGCCTACAAAACTTGGTAACCGAACGTGGCTATGGCTTTAACATCCCCACGGCTGAGATGATCGCATTGTACGAAAGCGGCGACACCCGAAGAGCGGTATCGGTGTTGGTGCCGGGCGATCAAGTCGGCAGCTACACCCAGCCGGCATCGCTACCCGGCTCGCCCAATGGCTTTAACGTGCACAAGTACTTCGTTCCGCCTTCGCAGGACTATGGCTGGACCTCGCCGCAGAATTTTCCTATCCTGCGCTACGCCGACGTTTTGTTGATGTTTGCCGAAGCCGTCGGTCCTACCTCTGAAGGCTACAACGCGCTCAATCAAGTACGCCGCCGGGCGTTCAACAGAGCGTTGAACGCCGTGTCGCCCAACGATGCGCCCGCCGGAATGAATACGGTTGATTTCAACGCGTATGTGCTGCGCGAGCGGCGCATTGAACTGGCCTTTGAGCAAGAGCGCTGGCATGATCTCATCCGCCAACCCGGTGACTTCTTTTTGACCGTGATGCGCGCACACGGCAAAACGCAGATTCAAAACTTCCATCGCTACCTGCCGATACCCCTGGACGAAATCCAGATCAGCGGCGGGGCTATCCAACAAAATCCTGGCTACTAATCCGCTTACTCATGAAGTACCGTTTTCTTTTTGTGCTGCTTGCCTTAGCAGCGGCTTCATGCAAGGAGGATCTACCCTCCCTGTCTTCAGAGCTGCCAAATGCCGCGTTCGCTTTCACGGTAAATACTGACACCTTCCCGTATAAGGTGGTGTTTACCAACCAGAGTAGCGGCAACTTTAACCAGCAGTGGGACTTTGGCGATCAATCGCCGGTCGTGAATGCGAATAACCCCACCCACTACTACGATCGGGGGGGAACCGTACTCGTACGTCTAATCACAGCAGGCAAGGGCGGCCAAACCATTGCTTCTCGAGAGGTGGTGTTGCCAAACCCCTGCAATAATCCGGCGTTTGCCATTCTCACGGGTTGCAATCCCACCCGAAGCCGCACGTGGCGTTGGAGCGCTGACGCGGGGCACATCCTGGTGCTCTCGCCAGACTTCACGATGACGTATTTCAGTGCTGCGGCAGGTAGCATGCCGGCCTGCCAGTCGGATGACCGGTTCAACTTCACCACGCGCGGGCAGTATAACTACACGTCCAGTGGGCAAGCATTTCTTGTGCAGGCAGGGTTTAGCTGCCAAGCCTACGGCGACAGCTCTACCGCCTTCAGGTTTGTCTTTCCTACTGCGACCAGTCCGAATCCAAGACTGGTCTTGACCAATCCTAGGGCATTCATCGGTACGTCCGACGTCATCCCTAGCCGCACGTGGGAAATCGTTGTGGTCAACAACAACCGCTTGCAGTTGCTAGGTACGCTTACCGACGGTGCACGGCTGTTTACCACCTACGAGCCCGACGTACCTCAGACGTTGGAAGACATTCGTACACTGCTCAACGGGGGTGGTTCGCGCACTTGGATGCTCGACAACACTGTCGACGCGCCGATCATCGTAGGCACAGAGTCGAATCCAGCTGCTTTCTTCGGAGGCGTGCTGGCCGGAGGCTTACCCGCATGTCAGTCGGATGATGAATACACGTTCACCCAAGCGAACAATCTGACGTACGATGGCAAGGGTGAAACCTTCGCCGCCGGCGTGTTTACCTGCAACTCGCCCGACCGTAGCTTTAGCTCTGCATTTACCTTCAGCGCCGTGCCATCTGGTGTGACAGGCTTAGGCTTGATCAAGCTGCCGGATGACGCTAGTCCCCCTACTGCACGCAATCAGTTCATCGGCGTTACCGATGCCCCCTCGAACAACGTCTACCGCATCATATCGATCAACTCGACCAATATGCTGCTGCGTGCCGGCGACGGTTCTGGCACAGTCTGGACGATGAAGTTTCGCGTTAAGCCATAAGTACCAAACCACAACCCTCAGAAACCATGCGTTTCCTACTTACAATCGCAGCAGTTGGTCTGCTTCTTTCCTGCACAGATGATGCAGTGACTGCCAATCGGATTCCCCCCCCCGCGCCCGTGGATCCGAATGCCACGTTCACCTTTGCCACGACCCCGTCGTGGTCTGACGAATTTGACGTCACAGGGCCTGTTGATCCCACTAAGTGGACGATGGAAATCGGAGGCAGCGGCTGGGGAAATAACGAGTTGCAGTTCTACACCAACAGCACCAACAATGCTCGCGTGGAGAATGGCAACCTTGTTATTGAAGCACGTCGCGAAAACATGGGCGGTCGCGAGTACACCTCCGCCCGACTGAATAGCGTGGGTACGTTTACCTATGGACGCATGGTTGCGCGCATTCGCCTGCCGCAGGGCATTGGCACCTGGCCTGCCTTTTGGATGCTAGCCAAGAACCAAACCTATGGCAATCAATACTGGCCCGACAATGGCGAGATTGACATTCTGGAGCACGTAGGTTATGACCCCGGGGTCATTCACGGCTCGATTCATACGGCGGCCTTTAACCACATTCAGGGTACGCAACGGACGGCAAGCACGCGTAACCCGACTTTCAATTCGGGCTTCCACGAGTATGCAGTGGAATGGACGCCTAACCGAATTGACTGGTACCTAGACGGGGTGAAGTATTTCACCTTTAATAACTCCGGGCGTGGGTACCGCGAGTGGCCGTTCGACAAGCCATTCTTTCTGCTGCTCAACATTGCCATCGGTGGCAACTGGGGCGGTGTGCGTGGGGTAGACAACAGTATCTTTCCGCTTCGAATGGAAGTGGACTACGTTCGGATTTACAATCTGAACCCCTAAGCCGTCTGAACCCCTGAGCCGGATGTCATTTAAGCTGCCCAGTATTCGTCCATACACTGCTACCACCATGCTGTTACGGGTGGTAGCATCCGTGCTAGTGCTAGGCATTACGTTTTGCGCGCAGCCTGCTTCTGAACCCTCTTCTTCGATAGTCGATCCAAGGGTACGGGCCTTGCTCGCTCAGATGACCCTGGCTGAAAAGGTGGGGCAGATGACGCAAGTCAATCGAATACTCCTCGAGAAGGAAAATCGCGAGGAAGACGTCACCGAGCTGGGCTTTGGCTCTCTGCTCAATGGTGGACTCCGCGAAGTGGACACCGCAACGGGGCCTGAAGATTGGGCCAATATGTACGATGCCTTCCAACGTCGTGCCCTTGCCTCTCGGCTCAAAATCCCGATGATCTATGGGATAGATGCGGTGCATGGGATGTCCAGCATCTATGGTGGTGTGGTATTCCCGCACAACATTGGCCTTGGGGCGATGCGCGATAGTGGGCTCGTACGGCAAATGGCTGAAGTAACCGCCGCTGAAGTGGCAGCTACCGGCATCGATTGGGCGTTTGCGCCGTGTCTAGCGGTGGTGCGCGACGAACGCTGGGGCCGCACCTACGAGGGATTCGGCGAAACCTCTGAGATCGCAGCTTCTAACGGATTGGCCTACACACGGGGCTTACAAAACAATGCACGTGCGCCAATAGCGGCGAGTATCAAACATTTTGGTGGCGACGGCGGCACGACCGGAGGCGTGGACCAAGGCGACACCCGCCTAGATACGGCTACGTTAAGGCGGATCCACCTCGATGTTTACCTGCCGGCCATTCGTGCTGGGGCCATGACCGTCATGGCCAGCTACAATTCCTGGCGAGGCAACAAAGTGCACGGCAGCCGTTACCTGCTTACCACCCTGCTCAAAGAAGAGTATGGTTTCAAAGGCTTCGTGATTTCTGACTGGCAAGCAGTTGATCAGCTCAACGGCAGCTACGAAGAAAACATCGTGCAGTGCATCAACGCCGGGGTGGATATGGTGATGGTTCCCGACAGCTATCCACGCTTCATGGCTGGCTTGACCAAAGCGGTGCAAGAGGGTCGCATCCCCATGCAGCGCATCGATGATGCGGTGGCGCGCATCCTGAAAGTGAAGTTTGACCTTGGGCTATTTGAGAAACCGTTTGCTGATCGTAGTCTATTGCCTGCCTTCGGTTCAGTGCAGCATAGAAAGGTAGCCCGCGCGTGTGTGCAGAAAAGCCTTGTCGTACTGAAGAACGAAAGCCAAACGCTGCCTCTTTCTAAAACAGCACGCATCCATGTCGTGGGGCGCGGTGCCAATGACATCGGTCTGCAGTGCGGCGGCTGGACCATGACCTGGCAAGGCGCTCAAGGAGCGATTACCAAAGGCACTACGCTGCTGCAAGGTCTGCGTGAAGTTGCCCCCAGCGCGGTCATCACCTACGACACATTGGGGAACGTACCAGCGAATGCCGCGGTGACTATTGTGGTGCTATCCGAGCCCCCGTATGCTGAGTTCATGGGCGACCGTCGTTCGCTCACGCTCACCCCGCAGCAGCAGGCTGTAGTTGACCGAGCCGCAAAAAGCGGAAAGCCGGTTGTGCTGATCTCGATGATAGGACGGCCGATTGTGCTCGGAGCCGCAGCGGAACAGGCAAAGTCAATTGTTGCCGCGTGGCTACCCGGCACCGAAGGTGCCGGTGTCGCAGACGTACTTTTTGGCGACGTACAGCCAACTGGCAAGCTGCCGCATAGCTGGCCCGCCCGTATGGAACAGATCCCGATAAACAGCGGCGATGCTGATGTCAACCCGTTGTACCCGTATGGCTTTGGCCTAAGCTTTAGATGAGCATCTAAGTCAGGTGCTTTTCCACGCAGCCCATGCAAATCTTTATTGCATGGTCTTTTTTTTGGGCTAGGCTTGTGATTTTAGTAGAAAAGTGATGGGATGAAGTCGGTTTTTTAGCATTTTACTCAGGCAACCGTTATCCCAATACGCCGATGATGCCGACCGTTCCGGTGACAACAGCCTGTGGGGCCGAACACGTGCCCGCGCTGTGGGACCGTTTCCGGCAGCAAGGGGACGAGTCGTCGTTTCTCGGTCTCTACAACCTCTACCTCGATGACTTGTTCCACTATGGGATGAGTTTGTGCAAGGATCGCGACCTGGTAAAGGATTTGATTCAAGAGCTGTTCCTTCAGTTATGGGAACGTCACATGCACTTGGGTGTAGCCCCCAATGTGCGTGCATACTTGCTCGGGGCCTTTCGCAGCCATTTGCTGCAACACCTCAGACGTAACCGCCGATTTACACGCCTACGTAGTGCACTGCAGTTACCCAACATGACCGAAGGTCCGGCTTTGGACCTATGGCTTGAGGAAGAAACACAACGGCGGCGGCGTACAAATCTGGCCATGGCCATGGATCAGCTTTCTGAGCGCCAGCGAGAGGCCGTTCATCTGCGCTTTTATGCCGGTCTCGCTTGCGATGAAATTGCGCAGGTCATGCAAATGGAGGTGCAATCCACATACAACCTGCTTCACCGGGGCCTACAGGCGTTGCGCGGCCAGCTGGCCTATGCGCTTGTCGTGATTCTGGCTCTGGTCAACTAGGGCTCTGTTCAGCTAGCATATTGGATATTGCTGTTGAGGTCCGTAAAGCAGTGTTTTCTGGCACGAAGCAGTGTTTGTTCAGAAGTTTGGTGTAGGCTGGTTCCAACACGGAATGTGTCCTAGATGCCAATGATTGAACACCTGTAGCGGCTGTTTTCCGGCATGACTCTTACGCACGAGTTCGCGATACAGGCCGCTCCCCCGAATCCCGTCCCGACACCCCACCTACCAGGGGTCTATGGCCCACACCCGACTCATCCTCCGCAAAACGGGCGTAGCTCGCCCGGTCATCATGTACGTCCTCTGGTCTGGCCCCACGGCCGCCGCAAAGCCAAAAGCCCCGCAGTTGGCGGGGCTTTGGAGTGGGGTCGGGGACAAGGTCAGGCACCAACCTAGGAGAACGGAGATCGAAGACGTGATCTACTTCTGCTTTTCGAGGTATGTAATGAGCTGCTCTCCCCCAGGTAGCTCCTTCAGGGTTTGGCTCAACTCTGGATCGCCCTTCATTAGGCGCATGATCTCGCGCAACACAGGCAGGAACATGCCCACACTCACCACGGTGTTCAAGATGCCGCCCGATGAGAACCCCCCAGGTGTTGCTAACGGGGCTTGGGCGGACTCTCCTGCAGCCGAAGAATTATGGAGCAGTCCATCTAGTCCTTGTACATTGAGAATTTTGATGCTCTCAATCTTCTCGGCAGGGATCATCAGCTTCTCTACAATCGTCGGTAACATGGGCACAAGCACCTTGAGCGTATCGGCCATAAGCACGCGCTGCGTGAGCGTGCCCTCTGCTTCTAGCTGCAAGCGTCGGGCTTCGGCTTGGGCCCGACCGAGCTCAATGATGTTTTTGGCTTGCATTTCAGCAGCAGCGGCTTCTAGCTGCGCCGCGTCTAGCTTGGCTTTCGCCACAGTGATAATCTCATACGCTCTTACATCAGAGTCCACACGCAGCTTTTGCGATTCTACGCTGGCATTTTTTTCCGCCTGAATGATCTCAATTGACTTCTGTCGATTTGCGATCTCGAGCTCCTTCACCGTATTGGCTTGCTCCACAGCTTTGATCCGTTCAGACTCTTGGCGGGCGACTTCCTCTAGTCTGCGGATTTTTTCCTTTTGAGCTTCGGCCTCTGCGATCTCCCGTTGGATTCGTGCGATCTCGATCTCGCGTTGTTTTTCTTGGTCAGAGATGCTAATCGCCTTTTCCCGAAGAATCTGGGCAGAAAGCACTTCTTGATTTTTCCGCTCTTCGGCCACCTTGACGGCCTGGTCACGGTTGATCTGAGCTTCTTGTGAGAGGCGTTCCTGTTCAGCTAACGTAGTTTCGGCTAGGGTCTGCTGCCGCGATTGAACTTCTTTGATTTCACGGGCTTGTGTCGCCTCTTTTTCAGCGATGTCTTGTTTGATCTGCAACTCACGAATTCTCGCCACTCGATTCTGCTCGGCGATGGTGATTTCACGCTGCCGCAGCCGCTCATTCGCGGCCTCAGCCTCAGCAGAAGTACGCTCAGCAATCACCTTGCGGCCTTTCGCATCCAACACATTGTTTTCATTGTGCATGTTGAGCGGCAGTTGCTCGAGGTATTGAATTGCTACGTCATCTAAGCGATACCCATTGAGCACCACGTCCGATGCCCCCAGCTGGCCCAAGGCCTTGAGGATTTCTTCTCGGAACTGAGACCGATTTTGATACAACTGATCAAAACTCAGCTTTGAGCCAGCCGTCTTAAGTGCATCTGAAAACTTAGCCTCGAACAGCTCTCGCAGTGTGTTGATGTTAGAGGCGCGCTGGCAGCCGATGGTATTGGCCACGCGCCGAATGTCCTCTTCGATCGGGTTGATCTGGATGTAAAAGTCAACCTCCACCTCGGCTCTGATACCATCAGAGCACGAAAGTGAGTCATTCTGGCGACGTTTGATATTGACGATCTTAACCGTCAGGTCGATTCCCTCCACTTTATTCAAGAGCGGAATCACAAAAGTGCTGCTCATCGAGACCTGCGGCTGGGCCAACCCAAAGCCCGTCTTAACCAGGGCATGACCGGCAGTACTTTTGATTAGGAATCGACTAAAGAAGCCGATAACGAACACCAGCAGGAGGATGAATCCTCCAACACCGCCCAGCATCCATAACAGTCCGAAGTTGTCAGACTGCAAGAGCACAACTGCAGAAACGTACATATGAGAGTTGTTTGAGAGAAATGGGGTTGAGAGTTGACTAGCTACTCGTCAAATCGAGAGGCAAAGTAAAGATTGCTCGCGTTGTCGTATCGCGTAATGACCAGTTTGTCGCCAGGTGATAGCGTCATTGGCTCGTTCTCATGATCTGGTCGAACGGCGATTTCCATCAGCGTGCCATCCTCCAGTTTGATACGTGCAGTACCGAACAGCATGCTGAACTCCGAGCTGGTCAAAACGGCGATTCGGCCCACTAAGTCAGTGCCACGGGCAGCAGATCCGTAGTCTCGAAACCAAGGTGCGAGTGGGCGGGCCAAGAGTGCTGATAGAGCCACGGCCACCACGAGGGCAATAGGTGCTGCGATGGCGAAGCGCAACCATGGGGTGAAGTCAGGCATCAGGCCAGCGATACCAAGGCCGATCCAACCAAATAGAAAAAGGATCAACGTGAATAGAATCGAGCCTGGCACCATGCCCATGCCCAGCAAGCGCGCGATGGAATTGCCACCGCCTGTATCAGCACCAGCGACATCGGCCCCCGCCCCATCGCCTAACCCACTCTCTGCACCTCCTGAGTCCAAGATGCCAAGCAGAGAGAGCACCCATAGCACTATCGCGAGTACGATAGCTAAGGGAATCAGGACGAGTGGAAATTCAAACAGTGAGTTCATCTGCGTGCTGCCAAAATAAAGAGGAAGCCAGGATGAATAGGTTGCCTGATGGCTCATTGAATCCGGAAACGCCGCAAAGCCAAAAGCCCCGCAGTTGGCGGGGCTTTTGTGTGGGTTAGGGTGTAGGTCGGGCACCTAGTCTTCCCAAGTGATCAACGAGAGGTTGTCCTCCAGTTTGCGGTCCACCAGTTTGTGGATGGGGTCGATGCCCGCAAAGCGGGGCTTGCGGCCGCGGTAGGTGAGCACCACCGTGGCCGTATCGCCATGGGGGATGTAGCGCTTCTCGAGCAGCAGCAGGTCAGCCTGCTTCAGGGGGATGCGCGCGGCGAGCAGGCCCACATCCACCGGCAGCCCCAGCGGCCGCGGAATCGAGTCTACATTGCCCACACTGTCGGCATACACCTTGCCCGTGGTCAGGCGTAGGGTGACTTGGTAGAGGCTGTCGGCCTTGTTCAGCACCTTGCCCTTGGCCGAATGCACGCGATTTTCATACAGCGTGATGCGCAGCATCTGGTCGTCAAAAAACTCGCGCAGGCTGTCGGGCACGATCGGCACCACCGCGTCATACCAGTTGCGCATCGTCGGGTAGGGCGGGTCCTTTTCGCTGTAGCGGCGTACAAACCCCTTGAGCGCGGCATTGAACCGGTCTTCGCCCAGGTAGTCTTGCAGGGCAAACATGGCCGTGGCCCCCTTGCGGTAATAGACGTAGCTCTGAAACTCGACGGTCATCAGTGGGCTCTCTTTGCGGCGTTCGCCTGAGCGTCCGGAGAGGTACCGCTGCAGCTCGAGGTTCAAAAACTTCCGTAGCGGCCCGATGCCATACTGGTGCTTGAGCACCTGCAGCGAGCTGTATTCGGCCATCGTCTCGCTCAAGAACTGCCCCCCGCGCACCGCAGCGGGCGTTACCTGATGGCCCCACCACTGGTGCGCCACCTCGTGCGAGGTCACCATCCACACATAGTCGAGGTCTTGGGGGTTGTCAAACGTGGCAATGAAACCAAAGCCCTCGGAGTAGGGGATGGTATTGGCAAACGACTGCGCGAAAGTGCCCTGCGTGCGCGGGAACTCAAGAATGCGCACCTGCCGATGCTGGTAGGGCCCAAAGCTGCGTGTGAAGTAGTCGAGCGAGGCCTTCGTCGCGTCGATCATCTTTTGCACGTTGTAGCGGTGCTTGGGGCTGTGGTAGATCTCGATGGCGATGTCGCGCCCAGTGAGCGTATCGCGGAACACGTCGCGGGCAACTTCGTAACGGGCAGAGCCAATGTTGAAGAAGAGCAACATGGGCCGGTCCATCTGATAGTGGAAGTAGGCGCGGCCGTTTTCCTGCCACTGGCGCTTGAGGTAGCCCGGGGCCACCGCCACCTGGTCTGCCGCAGTGCCGATGGTGATTTCAAAATCGACCCAGTCAGAGTTTTGCTCAAACAGTCCCGTATTCACCGCAAGGCTGTCAGTGAAGTCGGGTAGGGGGGGCTGCTCGGCCAGGCCATTTTCGCGGCGCTTGTCTTCTTCGCCCAGCTCGCTGGCCACATTGTAGCCGATCGAGGGCATGAAGCTGCCGTTGTTGATGAAGGTGCCATTGGGCTGTATCCCGCTCTCGTTCGAGAGGCCCGTGTGCGCGAGCTGCAGCGTCATGTCGATGCTGAAGCTGTCGCCGGGGGCCAGGCCACCTGGGAAGGCATAGCGTTGTATCGCTCTGCGCCGCTCAAACTCGGTCTGTGGCGCGCGAATGATGGCTCGGCTAAAGCTGTCGGTATAGGGGCCATCTTGGCGCCACTCCATAAGCAGCGTATCGATGCGTGCGGTAGAGCTGTTGCGCAGCCACATGCGGCCGCTGACCTCGAGGCGGCGTTCGTCGGGGTAGAGCTCTACACGAAAGTTGACCCCGGTGATTTTTGGCTGTGGCTTGCGAAAGAAGCGCGTCTTGTAGGTCTTCTCGTAGCTGACCTGGGCTTTTTCGCGGTTCTTCCGGCCCGTAAACTGGTCCTGCTCTACGGTGGCATAGTAGATGGTGTAGCCCGTGCCCAGCGCGCCGATGAGCAGCACCACCGTGCTCACTTGATAGGCTAAGCTGCTGCGCCAGCGGCGGCCCAGTTCGCGGATGCGGGCCCGTAGGCCCGATTCGGTGCCGTGTGCAAATAGCCCGTAGCCGAGGCTGAGTAGCAGCCCCGCCACCAGCGACCAGTGCAGCAGATAGGTCAAATGGCCAGAGACCTGGTCACCGTAGCCGTTTAGGTCGCTGTATTGGAGGCCGGTGCCGCTGCCAAAGCGGAACAAGGGGTGCTCGAGGCCCAGCTGCCCCATCACCAGCACAAACACGAGGTATAGCACCAGCATCAGGTGCCCCACGTATTTGTTCTGCACCACCACCTGAATGGTGTAGATGAAGATTACGATAATCGCGATCTCCGGAAAGAACACCAGAAAGAGGTCGGTGAAGTAGAGCCCAAACTCGATGCCCGTAAAGCCCTTGATGAGCTGGATGGTAATGAAGACCACCAGCATGAGTGTGATCAAGGCTAGGGGCACAGTGGTAAGTGAGAGCAGCTTGCTCCAAAACTTCGCTGCACGCTGCACGGGCATGGCATCGTACACCTGGTCGAGGTTCTGCTGCCGCTCGCGCCACACCACCTCGCCTGCTAGAAACACCAGCAGAATCTGCATCAAGAGCACAAACAGCTGCCCCTTCGCATCGAGCATCACCGCCGTGGTAGGGTGCACGGGCGTCTCATAGATGAGGTTGGCAAACCAGGCATCCATCGTCACATACAGCCCGATGCAGATCATGAACACCAGGAAGAAGGGATTGCGCAGCGTATTGGTGAGCTCGATAGCGAGCAGCGAGCGAAACTGCGCCCAGCGCGCGCCCCAGCTGAAGTCTAGCGTGAGGTTGCGGATAGCGATGGGGCTATCTGGAACGCTAATGAGCACCTCGTCTTTGATCCTTCGCCCCCCTCCTGCTTCGCCCAAGCTGAACCGAAATCGCAAAAAGCAGAACACAATTAGCGCGATGCCCACGGCCCCCCAAATCAGCCTATTGGTCAGAAAGTCGCCTTCGATGGGGATGATGCGTGCGTTCTGCTCGGCCACCGACCAGTATTCGGTCACGCCGTCCATCGCCCGCCAGCCAAAGGGGTCGAGCAGTCTGGCAATGGTCTTGTTGCCAGCGTCGTAGGTCTGCTGTAGTATCGAGCTGGTGATCGAGTAGAACACGATCATGGCGATGCCGAGCACGTAGCTCCAAAAGATGCGCCGCGTGAGCGTGGGCAGTGTGAAGTAGATGCCGCCTAAGAACAGCAGGTTGGGCAGCACCAGCGTGAGCATGGGCTGGAAGTAGGCCTCGGCGCGGAAGGGGCCATAGTTCACTGCCTGGGCAGCGTCGGCCGTGGCACGGGCGATGACTTCGCCTAGGGCCATGCCCAGCGGGAAGCCACAGATCACAACGAAGGCCAGCAGCAATGAGCCCAGCAGGCGCCCACCGAGGTAGTCGCCTTTCTTGATTGGATACGCAAAAAGATACGTGTAGGTGTTGTGCTCAAAGTCGCGGTATACCGGCACCGCCATGATGGCCGAGAACAGGAAGAAGCCCATGATGGTACCGAACTGGGCCACCACCTGCCCCACGATGGTGGGGGCGTTCACATTGAGCTTGCCCACGCCGCCACCGATCTCGCGCAGGGCCGTCAAGAAGACCAGCAGCCCCAGCGCAAAGCACAGCGCGAAGTAGAGATACGTAGCATGTCGCCGCGCGCGATAGCGCAGCTCGAAAGCAAAGAATTCGCCTAGCATAGAAATGTCAGAAGAGGTGATGAGGGCTAGACTTAAAGGGTATCTACGTTGGTCTTGGTCGAGACGTAGTAGAAGTAGACCTCTTCGAGGGTCACCTCTACCGGCTCGAAGCCCTCACCAGGGTGGCTCTCATGGTGGATGAACAGGTTGAGCCGACCGGTGCGCAGCTGGGTGCTGATTAGGTGATAGCGCTGCTTGAGTTCAGCCACCTGCTCGCGGCTGACTGACTTGCGCCAAATCTTGCCCTGCAACTGTGCAATGGCGTCCGACGGTGCGCCCTGCGTGAGCACCTCGCCCTTGCATATGATGGCCATGTCAGGGCAGAGGTTGGTCACGTCTTCGACGATGTGGGTCGAGAGGATGACCACCGTCTCTTCACCGATCTCAGCCAGCAGGTTATGAAAGCGCGTGCGCTCGGCGGGGTCCAGGCCGGCCGTGGGCTCGTCCACGATCAGCAGTTTGGGGTTGCCCACCAGGGCCTGTGCGATGCCGAAGCGCTGCTTCATGCCACCGGAGTAGGTGCCCAGGTTTTTCTTGCGCACCTCGTAGAGGTTGGTTTTTTGCAGCAGGTAGTCCACCACCTCTTTGCGCTGCTGCTTGTTGGTCACGCCCTTGAGGGTGGCAAAGTGGTCGAGCATGGTCTCGGCGTCCACCCGCGGATAGACCCCAAACTCTTGGGGCAGATAGCCGAGCTGCCGCTTCAGGCCCTCGGGGTCGGCAGCCACGTCCATGTCTCCAAAGCGGATGCTGCCACTGTCGGCCTGCTGTAGGGTAGCGATGGTCCGCATCAGTGAACTCTTGCCGGCACCGTTCGGCCCCAGCAGGCCAAACATGCCCGGGCGGATGGTGAGCGAAACAGCATTGAGGGCCTTGGTGCCGTTCGGGTATGTCTTGGTGAGTTGGTCAATGACGAGATTCATGGCAATGGTGGGCAGAAAGTCGAAGTAGAGTTATTGAGCGCTAAAGATGCCTCAAGAGAGCATAGGTTGCACAGCCAAGTTCGAGCTATGCCTGCGTTGGCGAGCTGCTAAGCAAAATGGGCTAGTTTCCTACGAATAGGGCGTGCTCACAGATGACGTCATCCATCAGTTACCCCCCATCCGACAGCATTCGCTTGCAGGATGCTAGCGTGCTTCAGCTCCACACACGCCTACTCGCCCAGCATCACAAAGGCTCCCCAGAACTGAGGCTCGGGAT
>VYLV01000048.1_pt1 | contig 25166 bp, 24 predicted proteins | sample 5114191 | NCBI WGS metagenome assembly VYLV01 (sample SAMN12291782, study PRJNA351875) | freshwater metagenome | isolation source: freshwater lake | place: USA: Michigan, Little Long Lake | collected 2013-08-08 | reverse complement strand
AGAGGGAAAAGCCTTTTTGGATATTCTGAGCGTTAGCGGTGGTTTTAGAATACACCATCTCTAGGAGCCTATCTTGCTATAATGTAAACTGTCAGGAGTCATTTTGGAAACCATTATGGAAATAAAAAACATTAAACAAAAAGCCAGAAATTTAATCGATAAATTGCCAGAAATTCGGCTCTCCTCGTTTCTGTGTGGAAGGAAGAAGAATAGAGATAATTTGCCAGAAATATAGTCTTCAAAGTCTTGCCGTCGCTAAGACTCCTACGAATGATCAGCACTGATGATCACACAAAGTCGAGAAGATCCATCGAATCTCCTTCATAATTCATCATTCATAATTTTTTAAGGCTTGACAAAATGCTTGAAAAGCCTATATTTTATAGGTTAAATCTTGACGCGAGAGGAGAAAGCCCTTCCACGTCCTTTGCACCGCCGTTCTCACCCATATAGGCATACGGGATCGCAATCCTCTCACCATTTGTGAGTACGGTAAGTACATTAGTATTGGAAAATGATTTCTTGGCTGTGTTGTAGCATGATATGCTACTTCTTCAAGCTCCAACCATCTACCTCCTTCTCGCCAACCTATGCAATCGCCAAAACGCTCCCACACTTCCCAATTATAGTCTTCCGTACCCCCAAGGTCACGGTAAATTTTCGACTGTCCCTTGATACTAAATTTCCCTTCGCTGTATTTCACCCAGAGACGGTCAATTTCATCGATTACATCTAGGGATACCCGTCTAAAAAGCTGGTAGAAGTCATCATAACCTTCTATGATCATCCACTGATACATAATGAAGGCAGTTTCGTAGTCGGCTTTTTTCCAATCCTTTTGCTCTAGATATTCCTCTAGTTTTTGATAGATTTGCCCTGTATTTGCTTTGAGATATTGCCTGTGTTTTCTCAGTTCCTTTTCGTAGGCACTATCAGCTGATTGGTTATATGGTACCGAGATCATCTTATCGAATTGTTCTCGGAAACGATCTGGGTTTTCTGTCTCTGCAAAAGCTAGACGGAAAATCTCTACCCATTTTTCCTCGTTTTCGTTCTCTTTATTCCCCCAAAGTTCGGTTAAAGCCTTGGCTGCTGTTCCGGCTAAACCAGATAGCTTACTTGCATCTTTGGGAAGCTCGATATGGGGGTTAATATGTTTGATGTGAGAGGCGCGGTAGAGGGTTTCTCTGTCGTCATTGTGGATTACCTCGATCAAACCTTTATCTTGTGCTTGTTGTAATTTTTTCTGATAGTTGGGAACCGATTGACAAACCGCTTCTAAAGCAGCAAAAGGGACAGGAATTTCATAGATTAGGCAATTACTGACCACTTTTTCAAGAGCTTCATCCGTCAAGAGTTGAGGTTTTTCCTCTAACCGCCAGACTATCTTATCGCGCCAAGTAACATCAGATCCATTCTCAAATGACTGCAATTTAGCATCTATATCCCCTGAACTCAAAACCTCATTGTTGAGCCATTCCAACAGACGGGGGTTGCCATCAGCAAAGTTTAAAGCTCTTTCTATATACTTACCCGAACTAAAATGCTCTAACCGCCGCAATTTCTTTTCTAAATCGGACTCTTTGTATTTGAAAGAAGGCAAAGACTCCAGATGATAAAATTCCTCTAATAGAGGGGAATTAAAGGTATAGCGCGAGGTAATAATCAGGCGATGGTAGTAATTAGTTTCCTGTATCGCCCAAACTAGAGCTTGTAATAGAGGAGCTACCCCTGCTTTAAGGATATAGTCATCGCTGGATGAAGGGCATTCCAAGTTCCACTCGAAATCATCGAGGATGAGCAAAAAAGGCTGGTTTAACTGACCAAAAACATCCCTTAAGCGATAGTCTAGCTCCTCATTAAAATCCAGAAGGATTTGACGTTGTGAACGGTCTAATTTTTTAGCTAGGGTATCAACTAAGCTAGTTTGATCAATTTGTTGATGCCAGACAAGCTTAGTATAGTCTGGAAGGCGATCGCACAACCGAGCGGCGAGGGTACTTTTCCCGTTACCACCAAAACCTTGCAGGAAAACCCCAGCTTTACGAATTGCTTTAGAATTATCAAAGGGTTTTTTCAGCACTTGCAAGCAATCCTGAAGATCGCGGCGGCGACCGATAAAAGTTTCCCGTGTGGCTACCCGCAAATATTTCGTTTCTGGGTCCACAAATTGGTCAACAACGGATACGGGAGGTAAAGGTTTTTTCTGTCCTCTCCTTACCAAAGCTTCTGGGATACTTCCCCTCACATAGAGGCGTAAACAATGCCAATCCCTCGCCTGATTTCCTAATAATTTCTGATAGGCAAAAGCTAACGACTCGCTCAAAGTAAAGCCTTGAGAAAGCTTTTCGTAGAGGATGGCCGCCGTGTCAGCCGCTTCCTTATCCCTGACGGGTTGACCCCACCCCAAAACGGTTTTAGCCCCATTTTCTAATAACTTCTCGGCCATCGAAAGGATCTCATCACCATCGGAGTAGCCTGTCCGACACCCTGATAAAAACAAAAGCTTAGGTAAATTAAACTGTAATTCTCTGGCAATATCTTCGGCGCTGGTATCTTGCCTATCTCCGTATTCCGTCTCGGTAATAAAATAGGGTTTCCGCTCCTTGATGGTAGCGTGTCCGCTCAAGTGGATAACATCGAAGTATCCCCTATCTTTACTGGCCATCAATTCGCCTAATTCTTTAATACATCCGCTCTCTTCAACGGTTAAAGATAGGGGTTTCCCTCTAGTTGCTTTGAGGATCTTCCCTTCTTCTGCCTCAAAGTCTAGTATAGGCTTTACACCCTTGGCAGAACTTGCCATGAAAACCACATTTAAGGCTCGATCCTGGGGGTTGTTGTCAACAGTTAACAGCCTTTCATTACCGGTTTTCATCCACCGCATAGGAACAATAGCGGGAAGCTTAGACACCAGAAAACCCTGACCATCGTGTAATAATTCCCAGGGTAGATGGACTAATCCGTTGCTGGTGCTGATAGCCAGAACTATTTTCTCTCCCCGGTGGCTATCTAATTCGCTCTGGAGGATGCGCTCTGTACCATCTAACCATCGGTACAAACCTTGTCCTGTTTGCCTGTGATCTTTCGGTAAACGGGTATAGTAATCGGTGTCAGCCTTTTCACTTAGGTTGTCTATTTCATTCAGGAATCTTGTGTAGGTACGGGTTTGGTTGGGGTTGTCCCAGAAAAATCGGAACTCAACGCTATTGCTACCCCTCTCCTGAAGATCAATATGCAGTATCTTCATTTTTCTTGTTCCAAGAGTTTTTGTAGTTGCTCTAGGGTAGCATCTTTGAGCAGCAGGCGATCGCCGTTTTTGCTGACAATCAACACCCGTTCGATCTTCGGGGTTTCAGGAGAGTCAATTTTTCGCTTTAATTGGTAAAATTTCTCAGCGATGGCTATTGTTCCGCTAATAATGCCGATGATGGTGGCGATGGTAGCAAGGGTTCCCTCTCTCTCCACTTCAGAGATAACTTCGTAGCTGCCTTGCACCCCTTCCATCTCGACGATATCCTGAGCAACTTTGATGGCATCGGCTCCTTGAATTTCTATCTGCATCAGTTTTGTTCCTCCTGTAAGTACCCAAGCAAAATGATGCTAAATCCGTTTATTAAAAACTGATTATCTATTCCCCCTTTTGCTTGTCCTGATATCTAGCCTATACTCAACGAATTTAGCACGAAACCCAACCAATGTCCTATTATCAAATAATTATAAATGATTTTGCCTGGTTATTGGATGGGGTGTTGGGTAACAGTCGTCAACCCAACCTACCTTCCGCGCTTTCTAGCTGTCGGTTCTAAGAGTTAGATTACCAAGTACAAGCTGAGCTAAGTCATCAGCTTTCTTTGATTGTTCTGCCGCCAATGTCCTTAGCGTAAACTCTTGTTCGACAGCATCTCCAATTTGTGTTTGAATCTCTTCTGGGGGAACAATTATTTGTAATTCTAGTAATCTAGACGGGCTAATTCTCTGTCGCCCCGTTGCACCAGTAACGTTTGCTGTCGCTTGTCGGGTAAAATGATCAGAACGTAAAGCCCGAAAAAGGTAATAAAGATTAATCTCGGCTTGTGATTTTTTTCGCAAAACAATAAATTCAGTTGAAGCTACTGCGTTAGTTACATCTTGAGTTACTAGCGCAATCTTTTTGTTGGCCAAGCTGGGCATGATCTTGGCGAAGAGAATGTCATTCTTTTGAAAGCGATGTTTTGTACTTCCAATCTCATTTCCTTGATTAAGTTTAAGAGTTAATATATAGCCATAAATATCATCTACTTCTCGTAAATCTATATATTCAAATATTTGACCAGCATATCTACTAGAGCGTGGATTAACGCTTCTTGATACAACATCTACAAAGTTTCCTAAAGGCTGCTGTTCAAACTCACCTATTTGCTCATGCAAATATTGTGTATAAGCTGCACCAGCATCAACTGTATCGATACTACGGGCTGATTCTTCAGTGATTGTTAATATTAAAGGGTGTGGTTTAATTAACTCGATAGTCATTGCAGTTCTAGTTTTACTCTATGATAGGCTTCCGCGATAACAGGTAAATCATTGAGATCAGTTTCTCTATAATATTTTGAGGTAATGTCATAGCCAACGTGTTCTGCTTGTGCTAAAAAACGCTTTTTATTGTCTCCAGTAGTCTTCTTGAGATACAAAACACAGGTTCTAGCATTAGACCCCCCAAACGGCTTAAATGATCCGACAGGTAAGCTTATACAACCATGAATATGTGTACGAGATTTCACAAAGTTGCGAACTTCAGTCTCGGAAACTCCGCTGGCAACACCATGGGGCAAAATAACTAGCAAACGTCCAGTTTCAGGCTTTAATAGTCGAATTGCTCTCTCAAGAACCAAATAGTCTGAACCTTGAGCAGCTTTACCTCGTCCTAGATAATACCGGTTTAAAGTAGCAGAATCTTCATAGGGTATATTGAACGGGGGATTAATGAGAATTACATCAAACATTGCTGCGTTATTTTGCTCAATATTTAAAAAATCAGTTCTGCGTCCATCTGTATTCTCAAAAACATCTTCTCTAATTGAATCTCCTGTATAAATATGTTCATAGCCATCACCATGTAAAATCATATTTATTCGACATAAAGTGGCTAACCGAGGATTTATCTCAATTCCCCATAGATTATTCGTGACAAGATTACTAACTAAATGATCTTTTTCATCTTGGCTAGAATCAAGAAATCGAATTTTTTTGCGGACATTAATAAACGCTCTAATAAGAAAGCCACCACTTCCGCATGATAAATCAAGGACTTTTTCTCCAATTTTTATATCAGCTATCTCAACCATGAACTCAACTAATTGTCTTGGGGTTAAATACTGTCCTAAGTCCCCTCGGAGTGTTCCAGTAAGAAAGGCTTCATAAACAGAACCAACTACATCTCCTCCTGCTCCAGCCAAGCCAAGTGGTGTCTTAAAACCATAAAGACCAAAAGGCTCTAATTCACGAACAATTTTTTCAACAGTTTCGTTGCTTCTAATTTGAATTTTAGTTCCCGTAGGGAATACATTAAAAGTCTGTTTTGCGTCAGTAAACATTTGCTGTAAAGCAGCTAGAGGTCCACTGCCAAGAAGCCAGGAAGATGTAAAGCGATTGGGTGCAAGGCCTTCAGCATCTCTTTTCTCTTCGTTAAACTTACAAGTGAGAATTTTAGTTAGCTCATCAAATGCAGACTCGGCAATGAGTCCTTCTTTAGCTAACTCTTTTCGACATTCCCTAAATGCTATTTCTAAGTCACCTTTATTTTCAATAGTTACTAAAAGTCGCTCAGCAGCTTGTCGCTTTTCCAATTGAACTACATTGCTAGAGACAGTAAGTATTGTGCTTTCAAGCTCTTGCGGTTCAGGAACGGATTCTAATCCGCCAATATCGTCTCTATCCAAATAATAAATCTCCCAATCACGTCCATTAGTCAGAACTGCAATTGGTGTAGATGGTTCAAGAAGTTGAGCATAGGAAAGCGCTTGGTTAACATCCTCCTCGCTCAATCGATGCTGAATACGCTTGGTTTCAACCACAAGAGCCGGACGTTCCCCAATATAAACAACGATATCAGCTTGTTTTCTAAATCTATGTCCTGAAGTTCCAGTGATTGAGACTTTTCGACGTATCTGGTTCCTGTCGTAACCAAGCCTCATTATGAAAGGAATAACAACATTCTCAGCACAGTCGTCCTCAGAGTTCAACGGTGGTGCTTTGCGAAAAATGTCATCTAAGATAGCCTGTTTATTCAACGGCATAATAATCTATACACCTATGGGTTACACGATAACTAAGCCTACTGCAAACCAGAGCAGTAGGTAAATAGCTTAAACCGTTGCGTTGCTGTTACAGGCAATACTACTATTAACCAGCTTAGTTGGGGAAAAAATCTCAATTACTATCAATGGTTAACCTAAGAAAATATTTCAGTCTCTCCGTCGGGAAATAACCTATTAGAGACTGAAAAATCTTAGTCATTCCATTCCCCTTTGGGGGGTACGGGAGGATTGCGTCGAAGATGGCGGGTTAAGTCCTCATCCGGTTCCCTTTCCCCTCTTAGCCACTGTTTAATCGCTGTTTCGATAATGCGACTAGGATCGTTAGTCAGGTGTTTAATCTGTTCTAAAACTTCCGAGTCAAGGTGAATAGCGATTTCAACTTTCTCGGCCGTGCGCTGAGTCGGTGTAGCATTTTCGTTCATAAGCTCTATTAATGATTGCTATCTATCATTCTACCCGTCAGTCGAGGATTCTTATCCAAGAGTTTATCTATGGTAATCCGATTTGGACAAATCTTACATCTTCTCCCTAGCCATTGCCCTTTCCCTGATTTCGTCAGCATAATCAAGCCTACCATAGTTTCCTGTGGATGCCGAGAGGGGAATCCAAGGCCGAAACCATGACTATACTTGCAGTTTAGCTTTTTTTATCTTTACCGAAAAATTGGGTTTAAAGCCTCGCCCTTTTAGGACGGCTTTGTGTTAAACTGATTGGTAAGCGGAAAATCAGATGTGTAGTCGTGACACGCGAACTGACCGTTGGACAAAAGCTAGTGTCACCAACCCATTTCGGGTTGCCCCAATACCTTACTGCGGGGAGTAGTCCCTAAGAGTGCTTGCCTTGTAGGTGTAGTCGGACTAGACATGAAGCTGTAAGACCAAAATTAGCTTTGCTAGTAGAGGCAGGATTCAGCCCAAGAATCTCCGCCCTAAAAGTGCGGAGAGTGTCAAAAACCCCTGACTTTTGCCAGCAGTGAACCACGATGACTGATGTTCCCGTTTCTCGCATTCGCAATTTTTCCATCATCGCTCATATCGATCATGGTAAATCAACTCTCGCTGATCGCCTCCTGCAAATTACGGGAACCGTAGCCCAACGGGAGATGAAAGAACAATTTCTTGATAATATGGACTTGGAACGGGAACGGGGTATCACCATCAAGTTACAAGCGGCACGCATGGATTATACCGCTAAGGATGGTCAAAAATACGTTCTCAATCTGATTGACACCCCGGGCCATGTGGATTTTTCCTACGAGGTTTCTCGGTCTCTAGCGGCGTGCGAGGGAGCTTTATTAGTTGTAGATGCGTCCCAAGGCGTGGAAGCGCAAACTTTAGCCAATGTTTACCTAGCACTGGAAAATAACCTCGAAATTATCCCAGTTTTAAATAAAATCGACCTACCCAGTGCCGAACCGGAACGCGTGGCGGCGGAAATCGAGGAAGTGGTGGGTTTAGACTGTAGTGAGGCGATTCGTGCCTCGGCTAAGGCCGGGATCGGTATTAATGATATTCTAGAGTCGATCGTCCAATTAGTTCCCCCTCCCCAAGATACCCTCGCAGAACCCTTCCGAGCTTTAATTTTTGATAGTTATTACGACGCTTATCGAGGGGTAATTGTCTATTTCCGCGTCATGGATGGTCGGGTGAAAAAGGGCGATAAAATTCGTTTTATGGCTTCTGGTAAAGAATTTATTATTGATGAATTGGGAATTTTATCACCGCAACAGGTACAAGTAGATGAACTTCACGCGGGAGAAGTGGGTTATCTGGCAGCCGCAATTAAAACTGTCGCTGATGCCCGGGTGGGTGATACGATTACTCTAACCGCTAAACCGGCAAAAGAGCCTTTACCCGGTTATACGGAAGCAAAACCGATGGTTTTCTGCGGATTATTCCCCACCGATGCCGATCAGTACGCCGATCTCAAAGATGCGCTGGAAAAGTTAAAATTAAACGATGCAGCTCTATCCTACGAACCAGAAACTTCTAGCGCCATGGGTTTTGGTTTCCGTTGCGGTTTCTTGGGACTGCTACACATGGAAATCGTGCAGGAAAGACTAGAAAGGGAATATAACTTAGATTTAATTACCACTGCTCCCTCGGTAGTTTATCAGGTCACTACCACCGATGGGGAAATTGTCGAAGTGGATAATCCTAGTTTGTTACCTTCCCCACAAAAACGGGAAAAAATTGAGGAACCTTATATCCAAGTGGAAATGATTACTCCGGAAACCTATGTAGGCGCTTTGATGGAATTATGTCAAAGTCGTCGGGGAGTTTTCAAGGATATGCGTTATTTTACTAAAACTCGCACCGCTTTGATTTATGAGTTACCTTTAGCAGAAGTGGTGACAGACTTTTTTGATCAATTAAAATCTCGATCGCGCGGTTACGCTAGTATGGAATATCAATTAATTGGCTATCGGGAAAATGAGCTAGTTAAATTAGATATTATGGTCAATGGTGATCCCGTTGATGCTTTAGCGATGATCGTTCACCGGGATAAAGCTTATTATGTTGGTCGCGCTTTAACTGAGAAGTTAAAAGAATTGATTCCCCGGCATCAATTTAAGGTTCCCATTCAAGCAGCTATTGGTTCTAAAATCATCGCTAGTGAACATATTCCTGCTTTAAGAAAGGATGTCTTAGCTAAGTGTTATGGTGGCGATATTAGCCGCAAGAAAAAGCTGTTAGACAAGCAAGCAAAAGGGAAAAAACGGATGAAAGCGATCGGAACTGTTGATGTCCCCCAGGAGGCATTTATGGCAGTCCTAAAACTCGATCCTCAGTAAAGTCTAGGGGTGAGAATTAACTCACCCTTTTTAGTTTTGGCAGTGGCTAATTATTATGAAGCTTTTGAGATTATCCTATCAAGATTTAGCCTCTGGATTAAGTATAGATTCTTGCGACTTTTTTTCAGATTTGAATTTATTAGTTGGTATCTCAGGTGCAGGAAAAACCTCGATTTTAAAGGCTATTAGTAATTTAAAAAGAATCGCTAACGGTGAGTCTATAAATGGGGTGAAATGGGATGTAGAATTTTTAACAACCGATCATATTCGTTATCATTGGTTGGGTGAATTTGAGGTTAAAAAAGCCCGTTCTCCCATCAAGATTGAAGAAGATGAAGTCAATAGTAATGACGGCGAAAATAAGGTTAGTATAATTAGGGAAACTCTTTTAAAAGATCAAGAGGTTTTGATCGCAAGAAACCAAGAGGTAATTGAGTTTAAACATTCAAAGACACCAAAACTACCATCTTATTCAAGCACTATAGAGCTTTTCAATCAAGAAGAAGATGTTTTCCCTGTTAAACAGGAATTTAACAAAATGATTTTCAATCCACTTAGGTTTAATATCTCATATTCAACATTTGATAAATTCCTTAGAAACTACGAATATAACGAATATAACTCTCTCTCTGAATTACAATCGAGTCAACTTGATATTTCCGACAAGCTACTGATCAATTATCAAAAATATCCCGATACGTTCGAGATAATAAAGATAAAGTTTTTTAAAATTTTCCCTCAATTTGAAGATTTAAAAATAGAATCTTTAAAACCTTTTTCATTAACTCGAAGTGGTTTACTTAAAAACCCACCTTACATACAAATAAAAGAAAAGAACTCTCATGTCTGGATTTTAGAACCAAATATCTCCTCTGGAATGATAAAAAGCCTGATGTTCTTAGCAACGATCGAATTATCTCCTGATGGCAGCGTTATATTAATCGATGAATTTGAAAATAGTTTGGGGGTTAACTGTTTGGACACTTTAACAGAAGATTTATTAGTTAATTATCGAGATTTACAGTTTATTATTACCAGTCATCATCCTTATATAATTAATAATATCAGTGCTGCCTATTGGAAAATAGTCACTCGTAAAGGAGGAGTAATTCAGGTACACAATGCAGCTGATTTTCATATTTCTAAAACTCGACAAAAAGCTTTTATTGATCTTATCAATGTCTTAGAAGAATTTCCCCAAGGAATTAGTTAATCGATGAATATTTACTTTTTAGTTGAAGGAAGAAGTACCGAAAAAAAGCTTTATACTGCCTGGTTAACTCATCTTATTCCCGAATTTAAGCGAGTTGATTTTTACGATCAAGTCAATCACAATAATTACTTTCTGATTAGTGGTAATGGCTACCCCTCCATACTTAATGAGGGAATTCCTAACGCTATCGATAAAATTCAAGAAGTATCCAAATATAACTATCTAGTCATCTGTCTCGATGCTGATGAGGATACTGTCGAAGAAAGAGAGCAATATGTTAATGACTTTATCACCAAACATATTACTATCCCCGCACAACTTGAAATCGTGATCAGCATTCAAAATCGCTGTATTGAAACATGGCTACTGGGAAATCGCAAAATATTTAATTCTAAACAACCTTTAGAGGTACTTTTAGCTGATTATGTTCAACACTATGATGTTTACGAAAATGATCCCGAACTAATGGGTAGATTTAATTGCAGAAATCATGCCGATTTTCGTTTTGCTTATCTAAAGTCTATTTTTGAAGCTAAAAATTTGTCTTATTCTAAAAAATCCCCCGGAGAAACTCAAAAACAATACTATCTTAATCAATTAAAAAAGCGTATCGATCCAACTGAACACTTAAAAACCTTTCAGAAATTTATTAATTTTTGTGATAATATTCGCCAAAATTTCAGATAAATTGATATGTGGTGCTTCTGCCAAGAATGAAATATAAACTGATCTGGCATCGTCTGCTGACTAATGGCTGGGTGAAAATGTAGTACGGACTGTGATTGAGAATACAAGACTATGACAAGGCTTTTGTCCTAGAAATTTCTAGATCGGCCGATTTTTGTAGTATTGTAGTATAATGGTAACTCCAGAAAAACAATCATAAAAGTGCCGTCAGTCTCTTCAGTTAGCAGTTACCAGATAGAAGTTAAAAATTGGCAATTTACTTGATGTTATGGCTTCCTTAAGGGATATTCTCAGTTACTACCGCAATTATCAAAAAGCCGCCTTTTTGAGTATTGGTGCAGCGAGTGTCTTTGAAATTATCGATCTGATGGTTCCCTATGCTGTCGGACAGATTCTTAATGTTCTTTCTGATCAGCCTTTAGATGGATTCGTGCAATCTTTAGTTGATCGCACCATGATTTTAACTCCCTTTGCCTCAGAAAAGTGGGTTAGTTTGGCAGTATTATTAGGCTTAATTTTCCTAACTACGGTAATTAAAGCACCAATTCAGCCTTGGGTGGGTGTCTGGTTTCACTGGGAAATATCTTTAAGAGCGAGACGAGATCATCTCAGAAAAATTATTGCCAAAATTCTCACCTTACCCCTATCTTTTTACGATGAAAATAATCCCGGACGCATCGCTAACCGGATTGCCAAAGGGATAGAAAATCATACTTGGACTTATCCCGAAGTGGCGGGAATGATGATCCCAAAACTGTTTAGAGTTTTCGGTATTTTTATTGTTATTTGGGTAATTCAATGGCAGATCGCCCTTGCTTTTCTTATTTCTTTTGTATTAATTGTAGCTTTTGTTGTGAGAGATTTAAAAGATTTAATGCAAAAAGAAAGGATTCTGGATCAGCACATCGAAAATACCCAAAGTCGCAATTCTGAGATTATTACTAATATCAAAACTGTCAAAGCTTTTGCCACAGAAGGACAGGAATTATATCGTCAAAAACAGCGTTTAGAGAGAGAATTTACCTACGTTATCCATCGCATTCATAAGGGTTATGTGGACTTAATAACTTGGGAAAAAACTCTCGTCCAAGCTAGTTTATTTGGAGTATTTTTTTTTACTCTCCTAGCCACCGTTCAAGAGAAAATCTCGATCGGGCATTTTATCACCACCTATACCCTCGCTAGTATGGCCTATGCGGAATTAGATCCCCTATCCCAAATGGCAGAAACTTTCGCCCGTCGCTATGCTTCTATGGCACGTCTAAACCAATTTATGAACTTGCCCAGTGGCACTGATGCTGGTAGTCTTTTAGCCGATCATGCCCAACATAATCCCTATCGTTTTATGGGTAAACTAGAATTAAGTAATCTTAGCTTTGGCTATAGTCCAGAAAGAATGATTGTCAAGGATATTAATATTCTGATTGAACCCTATCAAACCGTGGCATTAGTGGGAAAATCTGGTTCAGGAAAATCCACTTTAGTTAAGTTACTTTTCCGCTATTTTGAACCGAATCAAGGGCAAATTCTGATGGATGGCGAGGATATTAGTCGCTTAGATGTGACTTGGTATCGGCGACGGTTAGCGATTGTCCATCAAGAAGTAGATGTGTTTAATGGTACGGTGTTAGAAAATCTCACCTACGGTAATCCTAATATTAGCTTTGAGAAGGTAGAAGAAGCCTGTAAAATTGCCCGTGTTGATGAATTTATTCAGGAATTATCTAATGGTTATTCCACTATTGTAGGGGAAAGGGGCGTGCGTCTTTCGGGGGGACAAAGACAGCGTTTAGGAATTGCTAGGGCGTTAATTGTTGATCCAGATGTGTTAGTTTTTGATGAGGCCACTTCTAGCTTAGATTATGAGTCAGAAAGAGCCATTCAACTAGCCATGAAATCAATACTAGGCACTCGCACCACGATTATTATCGCCCACCGTCTTAGTACTGTTCGAGAAGCTGATCAAATTGTCGTCTTGGATAATGGTCGCATTGTCGAGATCGGTAGTCATGACCAATTATTAAATCAGCAGGGAATCTATCAACGTCTCCACTCTTTACAAGAAAGCGGTGAACTGGTTTAGTTTTAAGATAGTCCCCGATAGCAGACCGAGAAAATATGATCTAATGGGAGTTGATCACCATGTCTAACGAAACCGTTACCTATTCCCTAGAAGCTGTTTTGACTAGGATTGAGGGGAAAATTGACAATTTCCAAAAAGATTTTAACCAAAAATTTGACAAAATCGACGAACGGTTAAATAAGCTAGAGGTAGGACAGGCAAAGTTAACCGAAAAGGTTGAGGGCATCGATAATCGCCTAAAATCAGTGGAAGGAACCCAAAAAAATCAGGTTTGGACATTAATTATTCTTTGGGCAAGTGCGATCGCCTACGGCGCAGCGAAGCCGACCGCTACAGCCGGTTGGAAAGTATTTTTTTCAGGTAATCCCTAGAATTAATAGTAGCAACCTCACCACCCCCTTATCCTGATCGGCATGGTGGGTTCAATCAACAAGTTTAACCCTCTGCTAACCAGCGCACGGCATCCTTAGCGTGGTAGGTTAAGATAATATCGGCACCCGCCCGTTTAAAGCTGGTTAAAGTCTCTAAAGTCACTCGTTTTTCGTCAATCCAGCCATTTAACGCCGCCGCTTTAATCATTGAATATTCCCCCGACACATTGTAGGCAGCCACGGGTAAATTAGTCATTTCCTTGATTCTCCAGATAATATCCAGGTAAGATAGAGCAGGTTTAACCATTAACATATCTGCTCCCTCTAATACATCTAATTCCACCTCTTTTAAGGCTTCCCTGGCATTACCCGGATCCATTTGGTAGGTTCTGCGATCGCCGAATTGGGGGGTAGAATCGGCGGCATCTCGAAACGGCCCATAATAGGCAGAGGCATATTTAGCCGTATAGGAAAGAATCGGTGTATCACTATAACCCGCCTCATCCAATCCCTGACGAATTGCCTGCACGAAACCATCCATCATTCCCGACGGTGCAATGATATCCACTCCCGCTTTTACCTGGGAAACGGCGGTTTTTTGCAATAATCCCAGAGTAGGATCGTTTAACACCCTGCCGGTTAAATCTCCCGTTTGCAGATAACCACAATGACCATGGTTAGTATATTCACACAAACAAGTATCAGCGACAATGAGTAGATCGGGAACTGCCTCTTTAATCGCTGTGGCCGCTTTTTGCACAATACCATGATCGTGCCATGCTCCCGTCGCCTCTGTGTCTTTACTTTCCGGCAGCCCGAATAAAATAATCGCTGGGATTCCTAAATCCCGCACTTCCTTGGCTTCGTCAACAATTTTATCGATTGATAATTGGTACACCCCCGGCATCGATTTCACTTCCTGGGCAATACCTTCCCCCGTCGTGGCGAAAAGGGGATAGATAAAGTCATTGGCTGTCAAGACGGTTTCACTCACCAGACGGCGCATTTGAGGGGTTTGACGCAGACGACGGGGGCGATGAATAGGAAACATAGTTTTTTGTGATTAAATCGGGAATCTTGTCTCGATTCTTTAGTTTAAATCTTTGCTGAGGATGAACACAAATCAATTCAGCCGGCAGCCAGCAGCCGGCAGCTATCCGCAATATTTAGTTATTTTGAGCTTAATCAAACTATTTAGGTCAAAAATGACCTAATGAGGCTCTATAGTCGTTTTGAGGGCGAAAAACCAGCAATTTGACTAAAATTTAATCTTTATAGCCATCACTTTTGCTGTTGCCACCACCGCATCTATTTACAAAACTTTACCTCATCAGTTTTAAGTTCACTGACGGCTCTCTTGGATAGAGGTGCAAGCGTTCACTGATTACTGTTCACTGTTCACTGACTCCCAAAACCCATCTCCATTTGCGGGAAGGATCGTTTATTCTAGGAAATAAGAGCGATCGATTCAGGATTTTTGCTATGGCCAACTTAGGTGATTTAGTCAAAAAAGCAGTTTATTTGGGCGTAGGCATTGCTACCTATGCCGCCGAAAAAGCTGAAGTAAATTTACAAGAATTAAGAAATCAAGCCCAAAAATTAGCCGATGAAATGATTTCTCGCGGCGAAATAAACGCGGAAGAAGCGCGCAAATACGTCGATGAGTTGGTGAAACAGGCACAACAGCAAACGGTAGAAGGTAATGAATCTAATATTCCCCATGAACCCCGACGGATAGAAATTATTGAAGATGAGGAGGACACCAAAGCAGCCGATCCAAAAGTAGATGAATTGCGGCAAAAGGTGGAACGTCTTCAGGAGGAATTGCGGAAACTACAACAGGATTAAACCTAATTTTAGGGACAAATAATTAATTATTACCAGACAAGGGATGCAAGTATAAACATGGACGATTGGCAGAAGGATTTTTGGGAAGTGATCGAAACTGTGGCGGTGGGAATTGAAACTTTTTTCCAAGAAGTGACCCAAACTATCGAAGAAATTAATGAGGAAATTATCATCGATCTGGAACAGTTCATTCAAGAGGTTTTACCCCAGGAATTAGAAGAATTTTTTAACTCCGATGAATCCCTATTTTCGGAATTAGATGAACCCTCGGATTTTATCCTCACTCCCAAGGTTAACCCCGATCCTAACACCCATCCCGCTTGTATCGGTTGCCGTAATTATCACGGTTATATCTACGGAGGCAATCTTCTCGTCTGCGGTTTCCATCCCTACGGTTGGGATAGTGATAGTTGTCCCGATTGGCAAGCAGCGGATTAATTATTTTTCTACAAAATCAGGTAGGGTTATTATCCCTACCCATAACTTTTATCTCAAAGCAATTGTCTGTCATTTTTAGTTAAGAATTACCCTTGGGAGCATGGTAGGGTTCCGCATCAAAAGGCTGCATCCCCACATCTGGATATTCATCTTTATTGGGGCTAAAAATGCGAGCAAAAGCCTCTGTTAGGTACTGGACAGCATTGTGTAACGTATCCTTGATATTCATTGCTTTTCTCTCCGACTCTCGACAACAATCTCTGTTCAACTTCGGATAAGGTTGATCCACCCCTCCACCCCAATTATCTGGCCAGAATCTCATCAATTGTTGACTTTTGCAATAATTCTTGAATAATCTTCATAAGACTTTATGTTTTTTCTTGTTTGTCTAAACTTTTATAATAATTCTTGTATTTTTGTAAAGCAAAGATTATTCAATAAAACACCGTATCTTTGTTGATCATCTAAGCATAAATATCCATTGACAAAAACTTTTAATTGAGCATTATCTATCTCCTCATCCAAAAAAGGCTCGATGGCTTTCTGACGAAGTTCTTTAATTTTGTTGAGGTTTAATCCCAGCTTTTCGATAGTATTAATTGCTTTTTGATCATCTTCTTGTGCGGGTTTAATTGTACCATCATAATTAAAAGCAAAGTGAGACTCACAATCGGGATTAAGTGGAGAGATTAAGAGATTTTCATCAAACCAGCTATTTTTTAGATTACCACAGTGCCGAGGTTCACCAGTCCTAAGATTTGCCTGACAGGAACATAGCAAATTGGCATAATCTAAGGTATCAACAGTGGGATCACTTTGAGGTTTAAAATGTTCTATATGGCATTCACCATCAACCAATCGACTTTCACAATAACAACATATTTCCCCCTGTTCTGTCATCAAAGCTTTAATTAGTATTTCTTTTGGTTTTCCCCCTAAATTTCTAAAGTCGGGCTGCCAATCTGGGTTAGCTTGCTCTTTCCAATTCTTAAACTCCGGTGGTTCTTGTCTTTTCCTAATATACTTCATTTTCCGATAATTTCCTTGCGTCGAATGATAACTTCAGCTTTAATTAATTCTGGATCATCTTGAATTTTAGCTCTGAGATCATTGATTTTATTTTTAGCTGCCTCTAATTGATTGTGAGAGATTTGTTCATAGATATCTTTCAAAGCTTCAGCGATTTCCTGGGGACGAGTTGTCTCTAATCCCATCAAATCTTCCAAAATTCGATCAACATTTTTGCCGTAGGACTCCTGCACGGGATGAAATTTTATTCCCATTTCTGTTTGTTCCATGAAGTGTAAACTTTCTGGTTGAACATGAGTGATAATATTAGGAGAATGGGTGGAAATAAAAAATTGACAGTTAGGAAAAACTTCTAGTAATTTAGGTACTACAAATCTTTGCCATTGAGGATGTAAATGTAAATCAATTTCGTCAATGATAATAACACCATTACCCTTTAAGGGATAAGGATTTTGAGGATTAGCAATCGCCATTCTTCGAGCTAAATCTCCCAGCATAGCAATCAGACATTTTTCTCCATCAGAAAGTTGATTAACAGTAACTATTTTATCCTTTTTTGTTACTTCCATTCTCAAGGGATTACGACGGACAATAAGATTAGTAAAATCTGGTAGAAAACGTTCGATCGTTTTCCGAACTGCTTCCAATTGGGGATCGGGAAAACAAAAACCTTCTGGTTTAATTTCAGCTTCCCGATATTTTCTATTTTCATTTTCTAAATCTTCACGCTCGCGAAACCATTCAAAAAAAGTGCGAAAATCTGATCCACTGGTTAAAGCATTTTCGTAGGCACTTAGAGAATCAAATTGATGTTTTGTTTTAATTTTTAAAGGTGTATCTAGCACCGCTCGATTAACAGAATAATAAACAAATAAAGGTAAGTTAATTTGTCCTTGATGTTCAGTAATTTGTCGTTGTATTTGTTGAGTGTATTCATTTAATTGGCTAAAATTACTCCGTTCCCCAGCGTGGATATATCCAGTCCTAGTTTTTACTATTTTCCAAGTAATCTCTTGACTATCTTCCGTCACCCCAGTGATTTCAATTATAGCCGTCCACTGACCATTATTAATCTCGGTTTCGCTAATCTGTTGTCCACTGGCATTAGTATTTCTTAGGCGATTAACTAACCATGAAAGCATAATCGCCAAACTATCTAAAACGGTAGATTTTCCCGCACCATTAACTCCTATAAATACATTTAATTGCCGATGAAAGTCGATGTTTAAACTGACTGCACCTCGATAATTAATAAGCTTTATAGACTTAATTTTCATGAATTTTTGTATCGCCAAGAGTTGCTTATATTTGAGATAATTGTTAGAGAATGACTCCCAGATAATTTTTTATATTTACTCCCGACCAACTCAAAAAAACCCCGGCTGACTTTCCCGATCGCTGCTGTCTGTGAGACAATCGATCGAGTGTTATCCTAAACTCCGCCAATTTTCATGTCCGACGACGCTACTATTCGCACTGCTGTACAACGTCTCTACAATACCTATCCTTTCCCCCCCGAACCGCTCCTAGACGAACCTCCTCCGGGTTACAATTGGCGCTGGAATTGGATTGCTGCCTATAACTTTTGTTGTCATCGTAAACCCGAACGAGAGGATATCCGGATTCTCGATGCGGGTTGTGGTACTGGTGCAGGAACCGAATATCTGCTCGCGCTCAACCCCTTTGCTAATATAGTCGCTATAGATATCAGTGAAAAAGCCCTAGAAATTGCCAAAGAACGATGTAATCGTTCGGGAGTAGCCGCAAAACACCGAGGTTCTCTGGCTTTTCACCATTTACCTCTAGAATCTGCCACTAATCTCCCCGGAGAATTTGATTTAATTAACTGCGTCGGGGTGCTGCACCATCTCCCGGACCCGATTAAAGGTATTCAATCGCTCGCGCAAAAACTGGCCCCCGGTGGTCTGCTGCACATTTTCGTCTATGCACAATTGGGACGCTGGGAAATCCAGTTAATGCAATCTGCGATCGCAATTTTGCAGGGAGACCGACGCGGGGATTATAAAGATGGGGTCGCTGTCGGACGAGAGATTTTTGCCTCTCTACCGGAAGATAATCGCATTTTGAAACGGGAAAAAGAGCGTTGGTCAATGGAAAATTATCGCGATGAATCCTTCGCTGATATGTACGTTCACCCCCGGGAAGTGGACTACAATATCGATACCCTCTTTCAACTGATTGATGCGTCAGGATTAGCCTTTATTGGCTTTTCTAACCCTTCCTACTGGCAATTAGACCGTTTATTGGGTAAATCCCCCGAATTGATGGCTAGGACGCAAAATTTAGGGGAAAGGGAACGTTATCGCTTGACGGAATTATTAGACCCCGAAATCACCCACTATGAATTTTTCCTCGCTAAACCACCGATTTTGACTGCCGATTGGTCCGGGGATCAAGTCCTAGAGAATGCAGTGGCCGAAGTTCATCCCTGTCTTTACGGTTGGCCTAGTGCAAGTGTTCTAGATTACGATTATCGGCCGGTTAATCTCTCGGAGAGAGAATTTGCTTTTCTACAAGCTTGTGATGGTCGTTTAACTGTGGCAGAAATCGACGCTCAAGTTGCCTTAGGATTAACTGGTGTGCGTTCTTTACAACAGCGCCAACTACTGATTTTAACTTAGAGAAAATTTGGGGATGTTAGAGATAGCGTCCCTTGGCAATGGGTAACTTGTGAACTAACTTTGCTAAATCTTGCCAAAACTTTTTTTTCTTAACAATTATCACCCCCCTGTCCCCATAGTTTCAGCCCCAGAATTAACCGGGGCTGAATTATAATAGTTAAAAAAGTGGACAAGGCTGCTAAATTTCTGATCAGTCCAATTTTTGCCCATCGGCAAATGGGAGAATTTAATCATTATCCCAAGATTCCGAGGCGATTAAGTCACCAATTTGATCTCTGAGAAGGTAGTCACATCGTTCTAGTTCACATTCAACACAAACCCACTCCCGGGGGGGAATGAACTGACAGAGAGTGTAGATCGGTTGGTGTCTGCTTACTACCCCCTGTTCTACCATCTGACGGACTTCGTCCTTGATCATCCTGATAGAGTAAGCGGTGGGAGCGGTGGAGAAGGTTATGGCACTCATGGGAGATTTCCTGCAAGATCTACAAAAGAAGTCTTATCACTAACTATAGTCTAACCTATAGAGGGACAAAAGAGATTTTTTGCTGTATCGACGATTACAATTTTTTATATATAGCGAAACCCTCTCCCCTCGACAGTTTAGGCTTAGGTTAAGAAAAGTTAAATTTATCGGCTAAAAGTTGTCGAGTCCTCTTATGCCAAATCAGTGATCAGTGATTAGTGATCAGTTAAGCTGTTGACTATCTAATATTACTGGTTAAGACTGCACCGCAGTGCCGGAGTTGGCAGCAGGGAGAGGAAGTTCGAGCATTTGTACTGAAGTTTCCCCTACGCATTTTAAAATCAGCACAGCTTATCAGTGATCAGATTTGAGTTTTCAGTTCACTGATTACTGATTACTGTTTACTGTTTACTGATCACTGAAAAAAGCTTCCCGCTTACCCTAATAAATGGGGAATAAAAATAAAAGCCGCTACGAGTAAAGCGGCGATCGAGGCGATTAAAACGGCACCAGCGGCACAATCTTTCGCTATTTTGGCTAAATCATGGTAGGATTGCCCCACCGTCAGATCTACCACTGATTCTAGGGCAGTGTTGATTAATTCTAAGACCATCACCAGAGCGCAGGTAAGGGTGACAATCGCCATTTCCATGGCATCAACCCGCAAAAATAAGCCCCAACTAATCGCTACTAGGGTAATCAGGGTGTGAATGCGAAAATTTCTTTGACTGACAAAAGCATAACAGACTCCTGCCCAAGCGTAGCGAAAACTGACTAACAGATTCGAGGCGACTTGCCAAGCGTATTCTCTTTGACTGGGATTGTTGCCCTCATTCACCTGTCCCGATCGAGGGATAAAATTATTGTTGAGATAGGGATTAGGTATGCTGGCAGATTGGTTGGCTTGATGATAATTTGTCTTCATATTCCTCAATAATGCTTGACAAAAACAACTAACTATGTATCGGCAATTTTGACGGTTGTTAACAAAGTTTCCTGTAAAGATAGCATTTCCAAGAGACTTGTTTCATCGGGATGGTCCCAACCCAAAAGATGTAAACAAGCGTGGGCAGTTAACCAGGCCAATTCTCGTGCCAAAGAATGATTTTGTGTTAAAGCCTGTTGTTGTGCTGTCTCCACAGAGATGATAATATCCCCCAAATATAAAGGTTCAGTCTCTAAAATGCCCTCATCGACTGGGAAATCCACTTCGAGGGCGGCAAAAGCGAGAACATCCGTCGGTTGATCTTTGTGGCGATATTGGGAATTATAGGTCCGAATTTCTCGATCGTCTGTTAAGCGCAAACTTAGTTCATAACCGGCGGCAACGGGGAGATAATCCGATAGATAACTTAACCATGTCTCTAACCAATAGTGGCAAGTTTCCCCATCCACAGGACTATTTCCGGGATCAAAATAATTGTCCTGTAGGCATAAATCCACCACTAGGGGCAAAGTCTCACTCACCAGATTTCACCCTAGGGACGCGTCAGATAGGAAATACCGACAAAAAAGGCGAGTAAGGCTGCCGTAGTCAAAAAAAAGTGTTTTAAAGAGATGCCTTTTTTCTTGACCATATTCCGCATCGCCAGCTTGACGTAACTGGGTTGCGCTTCGGTGGCGGTTTCTACTGCGGGGTCGGTGGCACTAACAGGTTCAGTCATCAGTAATTCCCCAGACAAAGATTGATCGCTATAAGTGTAACAGATTATTACAGAAGCGCAAAAAAAATTCCAGTCAGTGGAAAAATTGTTCCCCTTCCGGGATAGTCAAAGTGGTCACTGCGTGCGCGTTGCGGGGGGTTTTGGGGTGTTAGGGTGTTAGGGTTTTAGTTCAATTTCCCCACTTCCCCACCTCCCCATTTCCCCATTTCCCCATTTCCCCATTTCCTCATTTCCCCATTTCCCCATTTCCCACACCCCACACCCCAGCAGTTAACCCATGTCTTCCCACGATACCGAAAGCATCCAGACTATTTTTCAAAAAATTTGGGGCTATGATAGCTTTCGCTTTCCCCAACAGGAGATTATCGAGACAATTTTAGCGGCAAAAGATGCTCTGATTGTCATGCCCACGGGATTCGGTAAATCTATCTGTTTTCAATTGCCCGCTTTATTAAAAACCGGCTTAACCCTAGTGATTTCCCCCTTAGTTGCCCTGATGGAAAATCAGGTCGAGGAATTATTAGCCAAAAAATTACCCGTTGCCCTGATTCATCACGAAATCCCCCGACAACAGAGAAAGAAAACTTTAGATGCGATCGCAGGTCAAACCCTGCGACTTCTCTATCTTTCGCCGGAAACGCTCTTAAGTCCGCCCCTCTGGTCAAAATTAACCCTTCCCCACGTTAAAATTAACGCTCTCATCCTCGACGAGGCCCATTGTTTAACCCAGTGGGGCGATAATTTTCGTCCTGCTTACCGTCGTCTCGGTGCTGTCCGTCCCGCTCTTCTGCAATCAAAACCGGCCGGCAGCCAAATAGCGATCGCTGCTTTTACCGCCACCGCTAACCCCGCCACCCGTGAGACTCTCACCCGCGTCTTACAACTAGAAAAACCACAGCTTTTCTTAATAAATCCTTACCGTCAAAACCTTGACTTAAGCACGAAAATATGTATTAGCCCTGGTTGTCGTCGTCATCAACTATTAAACTTCCTCACCAGTCAACCTCGACAATCCGGCCTGATCTATACTCGTTCCCGTCGCCATAGTGAAAATTTAGCGACATGGTTGCAATCTCTCCATTATCGCACCAGTGCCTACCATGCCGGTTTATCGCCCTTTCAGCGTCGGGAAATAGAACAAAATTGGCTGCGGGGGGATTTAACTTTTGTTGTCTGTACCTCAGCTTTTGGCATGGGTATCAATAAACCCGATGTGCGTTGGGTTGTCCACTACCAACCCCCAGCTTTACTATCGGAATACCTACAGGAAATCGGCCGCGGTGGTCGCGATGGCGGCAAAATGCAGGCTCTCACCTTAATTAGTGAACCGACGGGATGGTTAGATAATAGCGATAAAAACCAGCAAAAATTCTTTAACTCCCAACAGGAGCGTCAATACCGACAAGCTTGGCAAATTTTAGCCCAAATTCCCCTAGAGGGCAAAGTAGAGGCGATTAGTGCCGAATTTCCCGATGGTGCGCTCATTCTCTCCCTTTTACACAGTCTCGATCGCCTAGAATGGCTCGATCCTTTTCATTATCGGCTTATTTATCGCCATAATTCAGCCAAGATGACTTTTAAACCTAAAAATGAGATGTTTCCCTACCTCTATACCCGTCGCTGTCGTTGGCACTTTCTCTTAAATGCCTTTGGTTTTCAGGAAAATGCCGATAATTTTCGCTGTGGTCATTGCGATAATTGTCGTCGCGGCTGATACCATTTAGTGAATAATCACTTTAACAAATCACTGCACCCGAAATAATAGTGAAATTTTGTGACCAAGTGCAGCCAGATACGAGAATCTTTGCTAGCCTTCTAGAAGGCTTCTATGATCAGTCTCCTTAATTATCCTACACACTTTGAACTGATATGGAACAACAACCCCCGCAATCAAACGACGCTCGGAAAAAATTTATTATCAACTCGATTAATGACCGTCTACAAAAAGCAGTGGAATTTGCTAAAACTTGTGATGGGGATGCGGGGAGATCATCAAGGTATAAGCAGAGGGGTAGATGGATAAATGGGATAGGCGGTGGCTTAATAGCATTGGGAGGAATTGTATTGACTGCACTTCCTCCCAATGCAGAGATTATTCGGAAATCTATTGGTATTGCCAGTGCTGTGGTCGGCTCAATAATTGCGACCACAAGTCAATATATTGACCCTGCAAGGGCTAGGCAACGTGCTATCGACCTAAAAACTTTAAAAGTACGACTAGAAAATCTTGCAGAAGAGAGTCATGTGCAGTTTTTGGGGTTGCAGAATGATCAGGCAGATATAAATGATCTAGTCACATTGAATAAAAATTTTATGGATAAGTTTGCCGAGATTCAACAAGAAGCTTTTGACCGAGGGGTTGATGTTTGATTGGTTCGATTACTGAGAGATCTTTGAACGCCATCGAGTTGTAAGGTGTGTTAAAAAAATATGAAGCTCTAATTCCCCTGCAAATCCTCAAACCTGAGTGCGATCGCAGATCTTGTAGGGTGCGTTAATGAAATGTAACGCACCTTGTCCAATGTTCAAAGTTGGTGCGTTACGCTGACGCTAACACACCCTCGTTACTTGGTATGGTTCGATAGGGGTGCATAAATCAACTAAATCCTTATCTGGCAAGAGACTTAATTGATTAGTTCGCTTTAGATCGAAAACAATTGACAAAAATCGCAGTAAAAATCAAGAGGACAATTTTTTCAGGTTGAAAGATGGAAAATATCTCTCAATGGGTAGGCATTGACGTGAGTCAAGCCAGTGCGATCACTGATCTTGTAGGTTGGGTTGAGGTGACGAAACCCAACATTGCCTTTATTTCTTACCTTAATTTGTTGGGTTTCACTTTATTCAACCCAACCTACATTTTATTCCATACGAGGGGTTGACTAGACGGAAAATGTCAGTTAAATTAGTGGCTGGGAGCTTCTATCCCATTTTAAACATTTCAAATAGGATGCTGATTACATGAAATTTTCGATCCTGTTGCTATCCTTTCTGTTGGCTGGTGCGGATCTAGGCGAATCAGTCTCAAGCGGCAACTTTTCGATGACCTGTACTCTGACCGAGAAACGGCAGGTCACTGGCGGTATGTTGGTCGGCACGAGGACAACACCGAAGCAAGTCAAAGTGAACTACCTTGATGGCGGCTTCATGTTCACATACAAGGGGATCACGTACTCGTCGCCTCGGCTTGATGCCCAAGGTGTGGCAACCACGCCCGATGGACAGCAGTACATATACTCCAAGTCCGACCAGGCATTTTCGGTCGCCGATGGCGAGACGTATTTTGAACTGACGAAGTGCAAGGAAAGCAACTGACTCTTCGGGTTTCTCTTTTGGGGGGATAAAGGGCGACCGCCGTTATCTTGTTGATTAAACTTTAAAATTGTGATCGTTTTGGCTTTTGAAAGTGCGATCATTTTGGGAGAGTGCGATCGCATATCTTGTAGGGTGCGTTAATGAAATGTAACGCACCTTGTCCAATGTTCAAAGTTGGTGCGTTACGCTGACGCTAACACACCCTACATTTGTTGTTTTGGTTCTTCGTTACTTGGTATGGTTCGATAGGGGTGCATAAATCAACTAAATCCTTATCTGGCAAGAGACTTAATTGATTAGTTCGCTTTAGATCGAAA
>VYLV01000013.1_pt1 | contig 25684 bp, 29 predicted proteins | sample 5114191 | NCBI WGS metagenome assembly VYLV01 (sample SAMN12291782, study PRJNA351875) | freshwater metagenome | isolation source: freshwater lake | place: USA: Michigan, Little Long Lake | collected 2013-08-08 | reverse complement strand
TCTTGAAGCTAATTATGATGATTATCTTGAAAAAAAATGATAATTAGACAGAAGTTCTCTATGTGAACAAGAGAACTTTATCTTCTTTTGTTTTCAAAATGAGAATTGCTGGGGTTTTTTACTCTCTGGTTTACGTTCATCCCTAGAAATTATCTACGAAGACGAGGGAATAATTGCTATTAATAAACCCGCGGGATTATTATCGGTAGCAGGACGTTATCAAGATAGTCAAGATGCTGTGGTCAATCGGTTTCGTCGTCAGGGAAAAAATGTCATTCCAGTTCATCGTTTAGACCGAGAAACTTCGGGATTATTATTACTAGCTAAAAGTTTAGATATTTATCGTTGTTTATCCCAACAATTTCAAGAGCGAGAAGTGGAAAAAATCTACGAAGCTATATTATCAGAAATTATTGAGCGAGAATCAGGCATAATTGACCTACCTCTCTGGGGAAATCCGCAAAATCGACCCTATCAAACTGTGGACTGGCAAAGGGGAAAAGCTAGTCAAACCTATTTTAAAGTTGTCGGTAAAGAAGGCAATTATTCTCGGCTAGAATTTATTCCCTACACGGGAAGAACCCATCAAATTCGTGTTCATAGTCAACAGGGATTAGGGATAGGAATTTTAGGCGATCGCTTGTACAATGGTAAGCAGTCCGACCGTTTATACCTACACGCTAAACAATTATCTTTTCGTCATCCTCAGACCGAAACTGAACTTGATCTCATCATTCCCACCCCCTTTTGAGAGCTATAATTGCTAACAGCAACAAATTAGGTTTTATCTATTGATTCAATGGTTGGCAAATCTTCATATTTTTGACTCCTTTGCTTGAATGAACGAGCATGGTGCGTTCTCAAAAATCTATCGGTGCAGCAGTAGAAGCCACATTAGGGAACGCACCCTACAGCTGTTATCAACCCGGCAGCGCGGGAACTTCAGTCAGTAACCACCTTCTTCGGCCGGATGAATAATAGCTTTGATTTTCATTAGATTCAGAATTCTTGAAAAGTTATCTCTTATTTTAAGATCAATCTGGAAGTTGGGTTTCCTTGCGTCAACCCAACCTACGAGCGATGCGCTCTGCTACGCAGTGCCTTCGGCATCGCACTATTTTTTTGCTTTTCTGTGATCTGCACCATCTTGCCTGTAACTGATAGTCTTAGAAGGATCAACCTTTGGTAAACTGTTTTGTGGGACTGGAGGGGGTGATGGCTGGGTTGGGGGTTGAACCGGGTTTTGGTTTTGTGGTTTTTCTGCCATTTTGAGCACCTCGAACATGACTAACATTAAGCTTACCTATGATTATACTTTAAGTTCTATAAAGGTTGTGAATGAAAGTATCGATAAGATAAACACAAAACTTGCCATAGTTCTAACTCTCAGTGGTGTTTTGGTAAATTTTGGAAAAGACCTACCCGGCTATGCCGTAGTTGCTACATCTGTCAATTCAACTTATCCTTGCCTGTTTTGCTATTTAATGAAATTGAGTGCTTATATTTTAATAATCACTGCTATTGCCATTGCTTTATGGGGTTTATGACCATCAATTGGTGGCAAAATTATTTTACCAGAACAATTACTCGAAGATGAGTGGAATCTTATTGAAGAAGAAAATTATATGAAAGCTCTAATTAAATATCTAGAAAAAGAAACACTGTTGGTCTTAAATGATATCCGGGACATAAAGGCAAGTAGATTAGATTGGTCTATCCGAGCAATAGCATCAGCAGTTATTTTGTTGGGATTAGATGAGATTCTAACTATTTCAATTCCTGTGTTACAAAAGCTTTAGAACCGCTCCCCGCAGTCTAGCACTCTCCCCCATGCTAATATCCCACCCCCATCGGTCTAACACCCCCTTAACTAAGGCGGTTTAATCACCTCAATTTGGGCATAATTACTGCTCCAAGGCGGATTTTACCCCATTTAAGGTAAAGGCGAAATTAAAAATTGTTGCTACTCTACAGCAAAACGTCTAGAATGGTCATTAATTTTTGTGAATGGTCGGGTCTTCTCAGCGAAGGCATTGACGAAAAACACATTGTATCTGTCCTAGAGGCACTATGAAAAAGCTTAAGCAATACTGGACTGCTGAAGCACTGGAAAAAGACTTAGGCGATCCTCTCAATCCTGATAACCCTCTATCCTACAAGCGGGTGATCGAAATTGATGAGAGCGAAGAATTTCCCCACGAGGAAATTCGCTGGTTATACGACTGGAAACTCCAACACTACTACATTCCCACCGATTGCGGCGGTGAATTTACCTCTTTTGAGGAATTTGTCGCTTTTGTGCGGGTACTTTCCCGACGGGATCAAACTATCGGCATCGCTTTTACTACCCTATTCTGGTCGTTTTTAAACTGGATGGCGGGAACCCCAGAACAGAAACAGAAGCTCGCCCGTTTTATCATGGATGACTATGGGGCGATGTGTCTGGGTTACTCGGAAAAGGAACACGGTAGCGATCTGATCAATGGTGATCTGACCGCGACGAAGGTGGAAGGAGGTTATATTCTCAATGGGGAGAAATGGCCGATTAACCGGGCGACTATCTCTGGAGTTTCCTTTATTTTGGCGAAAACCGATGCTAACGGCGGGCCGAAGTGTTTAACCCTATTTATGGTAGATAAACGGCAATTAGACCCCGAAAAATACTATAATTTGCCGAAAATATACACCCATGGCGTGCGTGCCTCGGATATGAGTGGCATTGGTTTTAAGGATTGTTTCGTCCCCGATTCCATGCGTTTACGGGAGGAGGGAGACGGTTTAGAATTAGCTCTGAAAGGTTTCCAGATTACCCGAATGTTGTGCGCTGCTTTTTCCCACGGGGCAGCCGATACCGCTTTAAGAACTACCCTCAGTTTTGCCGTTAATCGGGTAATTTATCACAAAACTGTGATGGATTTGCCCCAACCCCGGCGCACTCTCGTCGATGCTTTCCTTGACATCCTTATTTGTGATTGCGAGACGATTCCGGCCGCAAGAGGTTTTCATATTATCCCCGAACAGTTTAGCGTCTGGGCTTCGGTGGTAAAATATTTTGTTACTGTCCGTCTGGAGGAGATGGTTAATAGTGTTTATGTGGTGTTGGGATCGCGTTTTTATATGCGAGAAGAACACGAATTCGGCATCTTCCAGAAGCTACTGCGGGATAATTCGATTATCAGTATGTTTGACGGCAGTTCGATCGTCAATCTTCATGCTTTAATCCTACAATTGCGTCCTTTAACTAAATATCGGGCTAAACGCAACTCGCGCACTATGTCGGCGTTAAAAACCCGTTTAGAGGCGATTTTTAGCCTAGAAAAGTCAGTTCCTCCCTTTGAACCCAATAATTTAGAATTATTTGGCCGGGGAATGGATGATTCCCTGCAAGGTTTAGAGATTGCCCTTGATATGCTCGAGGGATTGAAAAATTCTGACGAAGTGGACGCAGAGATATTAGAAAATCTGTTGATGTTGGGTAATTTAGTTTTAGAGGAACTAAATGCTCACGATGAACAGATTAGTCAATCGAAATTCGAGTATGGTCACGACCAATCACCCGAATTGTTCGAGATTGCCAAGAAATACTGTACTTTACACGCTGCTTCCGCTTGTTTACACACTTGGCTTTATAATCGTTCCATCTTGGGTGAATTTTTTGCCCAGGGGGAATGGTTGGTGTTGAGTTTACACCGATTACTGCGAACTCTGCGACCTCTACCTTACACTCTATCTGAGGTGTATATAGAAAATGTTGCCCAAGAATTGCTGAAATTATATCGGGAAAATCAACATTTTTCGATCGTGCCTTTTCAATTAGCCCATTCACAAACTACCGAGGAAAAAACCCATGAACTCCAGCTCCAATCTTAATAATCTCGTACAAAATTGGTTAGTTAAACAGTTAGCCGATCAGTTATCTTTGGATGCAAAAACGATTAATGTGACTGAACCTTTAACTCGTTATGGTTTAGATTCGATCGATGCGGTAACGATGGTGGGTGATCTAGAAGATTGGGTTGGTCAAGAGTTACCTTCTACCCTTTTCTGGGATCATTCTACTATTGAAAAAGCGTCTCTTTTCCTAGTAGAAAACTACGATCTTTCTAATCTTTCTGGTGAGGAAACCCCCGCAGAAGTTGCTCCCGTCGTTGAAAAAGCTGAACCGGCCGTTAGTGGTGGCAAAGGTTGGAGTTTATTCGGTCGTCGTTAATTATCAGTGATCAGTTATCAGTTACTCGGTTATCAGTTAAAGCTTTTCTCATAAAAATAAAGTATAACCTATCAGATAACTTCTGTAAATTGAAATATATAAAAAAGGGCGATCAATTGGTCGCCCTTTTCTCTGAATAAATAACAAAAATTAGCTCAAGATATACACCAGTAAAAACAGGATAATCCAGACCACATCGACGAAATGCCAGTATAATTCTGCCGCTTCCACACCAAAATGAGATTGACTAGAATAGTGGTCTTTTTGACGAGAACGCCAGAGGACAGATAGAATTAGCACTAAACCAAAAGTAACGTGGAGACCGTGGAATCCGGTTAAGGCATAAAAAGCGCTGGTAAAAACATTAGTTTTGAGACCAAATTCAGCGTGACTATATTCGTATCCTTGACCACAAAGGAAGATAATTCCCATCAGGGCAGTAATACCGAACCAAAATTGTAAACCGGCGTTATTGTTTTGTTTAATGGCTTTTTGTCCCATGTGCATAACAAAACTACTGGACACCAGAATAATCGTGTTAATTGTCGGTAGGGTTAATTCTAATTCTGGTGTGCCAGCGGGAGGCCAAACGGGTAACATGGTACGGTAGAGCAAGAAAGCGGTAAATAAGCCTAAAAAGATGGAACTTTCCGCCACTAGAAACAAAACCAAACCGAATAGGCGATGATCTGGGTGGCCATGATGTCCGTGTTCCACCGTTTCTTGATGATAATTGACAGAGAGTTGAGAATCTTTGATCGCTGAACCTTGCATGATTGAATGTCCTTAGTTTACACGGGAGACGGGGAGCTTTTTTTCAGTGATCAGTAAACAGTAAACAGTAATCAGTGAACTGAAAACTCACATCTGATAACTGATAACTGATAACTGATAACTGATTATTGGGATTCGGAGCCCACTTCGGCGAGGATATCTTGTACTGATTCCGCTGCTTCTGATTCCTCCATATCAATACCGTAATCGTAGGGGCCGGACCAAAGAATCGGCATTTCCTCGAAATTCTCGATAATTGGGGGAGAGGAGGTTTGCCATTCTAGGGTTAAAGCGCGCCAAGGATTACGACCGGCGGGTTGACCTTTAAAGGCACTCCAGACCATATTAATAGCGAAGGGAATACTCGATATACCGAGAATATAAGCTCCTGCGGTACTAAGAACATTTAAACTCTGAAATTGCACATCATACAGGGCAATACGACGGTTCATACCCAATAATCCCAATTCGTGCATCGGCATGAAAGTTAAATTCAAACCGATAAAAGTGAGAACAAAGTGGATACGACCGAGAGTCTCGTTATACATCCGTCCGGTCATTTTCGGGAACCAATGGTAAACGGCAGAAAACAGGGCCATGGCCGTACCACCAAATAGTACATAATGGAAGTGACCGACGACAAAATAGGTATCGTGGACGTGGATATCGAAGGGAACAGAAGCCAACATAACCCCAGTCAAACCACCGATGAGGAAGGAAGACAGGAAACCGACCCCAAATAACAAAGACGTATTGAGACTAAGTTTACCTCCCCAAAGAGTGGCACACCAACTAAAGATTTTAATGCCCGTGGGAACGGCGATTAACATGGTTGCCGCCATGAAAAACATCCGTAACCAGCCGGGGGTGCCGCTGGTGAACATATGGTGGGCCCAAACGATTAAACCCAAGAAACAGATGGTGAGACTGGAATAGGCGATCGCTCGATAACCAAAAATCGGTTTACGCGCATGAACCGGTAATATCTCTGATATCGTGCCGAAAAAGGGCAAAATCATGATATAAACAGCAGGATGGGAGTAAAACCAGAACATATGCTGATAAATCACCGGATCGCCGCCGCCAGCAGGATTAAAAAAGCTCGTGCCGGCGATTAAATCAAAGGACAAGAGAACGAGAGCAGAAGCGAGAACGGGGGTGGAAAGCAGTACCAGAGTCGAGGTGGCCAGCATTGCCCAACAAAATAGCGGCATACTGTACAAATCCATCTCAGGAATCCGCATTTTCAGGATCGTGGTGATAAAATTAATCGAGCCTAAAATCGAAGAAGTCCCGATCAATAAAAGGCTCAAAATCCACAATTCTTCCCCCCATTTGCCGCTAATTAAGCTTAAAGGTGGGTAGGAAGTCCAACCGGACTGGGGAGCGCCGACAAAGAAACTGGATAATAATAGCAGCCCGCCGGGGGGATTAAGCCAGAAAGCCACAGCGTTAAGACGAGGAAAAGCCATATCTTCGGCCCCAATCATCAGGGGAATGAGATAATTGGCAAAACCTGCCCCAACCGGAACGATCCAAAGAAAGATCATGATCGTTCCGTGCATGGTCATAAATTGGTTATATAGTTCTGGGGAGACGAAATCGGGGTCGGGAGTGGCTAATTCTGTCCGCAGCACTTCCGCGAAAGCACCGCCAATAAAGAAGAAAAGAAAGGCAGTCACCAGATATTGAATACCGATAACTTTATGATCGGTGCAGAAAGTAAAGTAATCTGTCCACTTGCGGTGATGGATCACCTCGGGAACTGTTGCTGGGGTGGTTATTTCCGTTGATGCTGTCATAATGCCAAGATTTTAGATGACAAGAAAAATTACATTTGGTGCTGATGGGGAACTTGGGCGAGGATTTCAGCGTCGATGCCCATTTCTTCGGTGTAGGGGGTCAAATATTGACTATCAGAGCGATCTTTAGCGGTCATGGCTACGGTTTGATCGCTGTCAACTTCAGCGATTGTGTTATCCTGCACCCATTGGTCGTAATCTGCTTGGGAGTGAACCACAAAGCTAGATTTCATGCCACCGTGATAGGCCCCGCAAAGTTCCGCACAAATGATCGGATATTGACCAATTTGATTGGATGTGAACGATAACACCGTTTCTTGTCCGGGGATAACGTCCTGTTTTAGACGCAATTGGGGAACCCAGAAAGCATGGATCACATCTCCTGCTTCCATATTCAGTTGCACGGGGCGATTGACGGGAGCGTGCAGTTCCCCGGAAACAATGCCAGTTTCGGGATAGGTGAAGATCCAAGCGTATTGAATACCTTTAACATTGACCACTAGGGGGGGAACTCCTTCACCATCGTAGGAATTGCCGATACCTAGGGCTACTCTGCGATCGCCGCTCAGGGCTATCATCGTGCCGTGGTGATGACCGTGGTGGGCGATTTCTCCTTTGTCACCCTTGGAAATCAGGGGATCGAGACCGCCGATATTGTTATAAATCTCGAAGCTATAGACGGCAAGGATAAAGACGATTACCGTCGGGATGGCTGTCCAGAAGATTTCTAGGGGGACATTGCCCTCCACTGCCGGCCCGTCGGTTTGATCCCCCGGTTGGCGACGAAAGCGAATCACTATATAAACGATCACGCCTTCAACTATTAAAAATAGTCCCGTGGCGATGGTCATCATCAGATTAAAGATACTATCTATTTCCTTGGCATCTTCGGAAGCGGCCACGGGCATTAAGCCATGATTTTGGCCATACCAGAGACTAATTAAGGTCAAGGCGATCCCGAGTACAAGGGTCAGGATACTGCTGGGAATTTTCACGGTCTTTTCAATATTTTCAATAGTGCCTACTTATTCAAGGCTAAAACATGATTCCCCTATAGATGGGAAATTTAACCAGCATCTTCTGAGAATTTTATATTTTCTTTGGGATCGTTTTCAGGGAAAGTATTTAAAATCACTAATTTTTATATTTTATTCTGAGTTTATGTAAACAAATGTAACGGAAATGGCCAGAAATCTAAAGAATATCTAAAAGGTTTTACCGGTCGTAAAAAAACTCATTCACAGTGATAACTAACTGGCAAACAAAGCCATGATCTTTGATGACAGACTCCTTGAGAACAGGCAAACCGATGACCGAATCTGTTTTTAACCCGACACCCCTAAGAGAAACCGGCAATATTCAGGTGTGGATGCGCCGCTTAGTCTGGAAAATTGCGATCGCTACTTTCGCCCTGATGGTGGTGGGTGCTGCCACCAGAGTTATGAACGCCGGTTTAGCTTGTCCCGATTGGCCTCTGTGTTACGGTCAATGGATTCCCAGTCAGCAGATGAATCTACAGGTATTTCTGGAGTGGTTTCATCGTCTCGATGCCTCTTTGATCGGGTTTAGTACGCTCGCTCTCGTCGGTCTGTCTTGGTGGTATCGTCGCCATCTTCCCCCTTGGCTGTTCCCCTCTGCGATCGCCGCTTTAGCTTTAATTCTCCTGCAAGGAGTCCTGGGAGGATTAACCGTGACCCAATTACTGCGATTTGACATCGTAACCGCCCATTTAGGCACAGCTTTGCTCTTTTTTGCTACCCTAATCGTCATTGCTATCTGTCTGACTCCCTACCGTCCCACAGGTACAGTCGGGAAACTAACTTGGCTCGGAATGGTCGCCACCGGTCTAGTTTATCTGCAATGTCTCCTCGGCGGTCTCGTCGGTTCCCGTTGGGCCGCCCATCAGTGTTTAACGGTTTCCCAACTCTGCACCGTGATGAATAGCCACATTATCGGGGTTTTTCCCGCTACTATCTCGGTGTTAACCCTAGTTTTCTTCGCTTGGCGAATTGCCGCTATCCATCCTCTCCTCAAAAAACTAGCTTTTAGCGCCGGGGGATTAGTCGCCCTACAGGTGTTTTTAGGCGTTGCCACCCTGAAACTGCATCTACAGGTGGAACCCTTAACCATTACCCACCACAGCATCGGTGCGCTATTGGTGGGAACCCTCGTCGCTTTTACCACTTTCGCCCTTCGCGATCGTTCTTTCGCTCCTAAGTAACTAGACACAATTAATTGCACATATCTAACCGCCTCTTGCATGAGTGCCTCTTGCCTATTGCCCATTCTAACCAAGAAGTTAATTTTGTCCCATTACTTATAAGCCATCTCTAAGGATTTAATCACGATGACTGGAACTCAAGCCCTTCGCCACCACGATAATTTTTTACAAGTCGCTAAAAGTTATTATCAACTCACTAAACCCCGAATTATTCCTCTACTGCTGATTACCACGGCCGCTTCTATGGAAATCGCCTCTAAAGGTCAGGTTTCCCCTCTCTTACTCTTTCTTACCCTCCTCGGTGGCACTCTCGCCGCCGCCGCCGCTCAAACCTTAAACTGTATCTATGATCGCGACATCGATCACACCATGCTTCGCACCCGCGCCCGTCCCATTCCCTCCGGCCGCGTGCAACCCCTCCACGCCCTCATTTTTGCCTTCGTTTTAGCCTCCCTTTCCCTAGCACTTTTTGTCTTTTTTGTCAATACTTTGAGCGGATTTTTAGCAATGACCGGTATCGCATTTTATATGCTGATTTATACCCATCTGCTCAAGCGTCATAGTATCCAAAATATTGTTATCGGTGGCGCGGCTGGCTCGATTCCTCCCCTAGTGGGTTGGGCGGCAGTAACGGGCGATCTCGGTTGGATTCCTTGGATTTTATTCGCAATTATTTTCCTTTGGACTCCTCCCCATTTTTGGGCTTTGGCTTTAATGATCAAGGATGATTATGCAGAAGTGGATATCCCGATGATGCCCGTAGTTAAAGGGGAAGAAGCCACTAGCGAGCAGATTTGGCTCTATACTTTAATCGTCGTTCCTGTCACTTTCCTCCTGATTTATCCCTTGGCTGCCTGTGGTGTGGTCTATGGTGTAGTGGCTTTAATTTTAGGGTTTGTTTTCCTGAAAAAAGCTTGGCGATTAAAACAGAATCCTTTTGATCGGGACATCGCTCGATCGCTGTTTAAATATTCCATTCTTTACATGATGTTATTATGTACAGCTATGGTGATCGATAGTTTACCCATGACCTCTCGTCTCCTCGCTACAATTGCCAGTTTATTCTCCTGTAGTTAATCTCAGTTATCAGTTATCAGTTATCAGATGTGAGTTTTAGGTGAGCAGTATTAAATAGCAGTTTCCTAGTGTCTTTTCAATGTTTACTGATCACTGATCACTGAAAAACCCCACTTCCCGACTACTGATTGCGACTAAGGGAGTTAATTCGCTCGATTAGTTGGGCTAAGATTTCTTGTAATTGTCGATCTTGATGTTGGGAAAGGTTGATTTTATCACAGCTATAAATAACAGTGGTGTGATCTTTGCCGCCAAATTCTTCGCCAATGCGCGGTAAGCTTAAATCCGTGTGTTGACGCATCAAATACATCCCAATCTGTCGGGCAAAACTAATTTCTCGTCGGCGGGAATTTCCTTTTAGATCGGCGATCGAGAGTTTAAATTTTTCTGCTACTACCGCCATAATAATCTCAGGAGAAGTGGCAATTTTGGCCATTGGTGGATTTAAAACCGGCGCGATATTTTCTACCGTCATCGGCAATCCAGAGATAGAAATATAAGTAGTAGCCCGGATTAATGCCCCCTCTAATTCGCGAATATTAGAAGTATAATTAACGGCAATATATTCGATAACTTCTCTTGGGAGACGCAGATTTTCGTACTCGGCCTTTTTTTGTAAAATTGCCATGCGAGTTTCGATATCCGGTGCTTGGATATCGGCGACTAATCCCATAGAAAAGCGAGAAATTAAACGATCCTGTAAACTGGGAATCTGTTTGGGGAGGCGATCGGAGGCTAAAACCACCTGTTTTCCCGCTTCGTGCAGGGTATTAAAGGTATGAAAAAATTCTTCTTGAGTGTATTCTTTTCCTTCAATAAATTGCAGATCATCCACTAATAATATATCCGCATGGCGATAATGATTACGAAAACTTTCCATACTATCTTGACGGATAGCAGTGATTAAATCATTAGTAAATTGTTCCGTCGATACATAAGAAACCCTGGATTGGGGATATAATTCCAGACGATAATGACCGATCGCTTGCATTAAATGGGTTTTACCTAATCCCACTCCACCACAAAGAAAAAGCGGGTTAAATTCGCGTCCGGGTAATTCCGCTACCGCTAAAGCAGCCGCGTGGGCCATGCGATTAGTTGGACCAACAACAAAACGGGAAAAATTATATTTAGGGTTAAGTTGATTACCGGGGGATAATTCTGATTCTAAGCTAGTGTCAGGCTGGAAAATAGCGATCGAATCGCCCTGTTGTGCCGTTAGTTGAATCTCGACGGGATAACCGACGATATCCTGTACTACTTCGGCAATTGTTGACAGATAATTTTTCTGAAGATGGTTAAGAATAAAGGGATTGGCAGCCTGAATTACTAAGCGATTGTTTTGCCATTCTTTAACCGTCGCTGTTTGAAACCAAGTCTCGAAAGCGGGACGGGTTAATAGTAATTTTAGACGCTCTAGGAGATTATGCCAAAGTTGTTGGGCGCTGCTATCCACGGTTAATTTTGATTAACAAAGTTGATCTAGTGCTGCTGCAGGGAAACCTTATCAGTTTAGCGAGATTTTTCCGCTGACGATAAAATGATTTTCAGGGCTAAACAATTAATCTTTAGACAGATGACGCAAGTTTTAACAATCACCCAATTAGGAAATCCAATTCTACAGCAAAAAGCACCAGCGATCGATAATCTTCTCGATTCTGACTGTCAAAATTTGATCGATTCCCTGATTACCACCGTGCAAGCTGCCCACGGGGTGGGAATCGCCGCGCCCCAAGTTGCTCGGTCTCTGCGTCTGTTTATCGTTGCTTCTCACCCCAATCCTCGTTATCCGGACGCTCCGATGATGCCACCCACTGCCGTGATTAATCCTCGCATTTTGCAGGTCAGCGAGGAAATGGTCAAGGGTTGGGAAGGTTGTCTCAGTGTCCCCAATTTACGCGGTTTTGTCCCCCGTCATCAGTGGATCGAGGTGGCATATTGCGATCGCAAGGGTCGCGAAATCCGTCAAGTTTTCAGGGATTTTGTCGCGCGCATCACTTTACCAAATTACTTGTTAAAAGTCGGTAGAGCAGCCTAGTCTCGTAAAACAGCAAGCGACACAGACCATCCTTACCCAGTGCCTTAAAGCTGGGTAATTCTTTCCTTTTTTCGATTCTTTGACCCTTTTCGTGGTCGTAATAGAGATGAATCCGGGGATTAAGCCAAGAATGCTTAAGCTTGCCAATAATCTCAGTTTTAGCGGGTTTATTAGGGCAAATAGTAACCATTGCGTGAGCATACAAGTGAGAGCGCATCAAGTCGGAACCCTTCCAAGACTTTTTTACCTTGTCTTGTTTTGCTGAGGTATCCCCTGAAATTTGATAGGAATACCCTAAGCCTAGATAAGCCTGAAACTTTCTTAAACTAATATCGTGATCACCTCTAAAATAAGGTTTACCGTTGACCAGAAATCTTTCGATAGGATAGCAGTGTAAAAGCAGTAAACTTTGAGTAACCGTACCAAAAAGAAACTGTTCAAATACTCGACAATAATCCTTAAACTGCTCTAATTCCAGAATTTCTCTTAAGCTTAACTCCTTAGCTGCGATTCTGTCCTGATAGGTGATAATATCTTTAGCTAATAGCTGACTATATTCACTAATTCCAGTCCCCGCCGTGGTCTTAATGCGCGGGTTTCCCACTAATCCGGCAACCCACCCTAAAGTCGGGTTACAGCCGCTAACTCCGATATAATCAAAGTCTCTTTGAGCGATTTCAGGAAACTCGCAGCATAAACGTTGTCTAAGCTGATTAATCAAAGAATTTTTGTTTTTAACGAGTTGTTCTCTCTCATGGAAAGTACGCCGCAACAAATCGATCGAGTCATGGTCATAGTTGTTCAAAATCGGAGGATTACCCAGATCGTCTAGTCCCGATTTATCGAAAAAAGTGAGGGAAATGGTTAAAGCGTCTAGATAGTCGTCTTTGTTTTTAGTCTTAAAATAGTGCTGACGATTTATCTTGGTTTGCTGATGAGAAATCCAGTAAATATCTAAGCCTAACTTTTTAGCACAATTAACCCAAAAACTAGCGTACCAGTACCCAGTAGGCTCTAAAACAATCGCATCAGCTTCTAGAGATTTAATAATCTCGATCGCTTCGGCATTGCATTCTAGCTTGTAAGCTATCTCGTTAAGTTGAATATTTCCCTTAAGTCGAGCATATCCCTTAACAGGTTCCTTAATATTTTTCGAGAATTGCAAAGGCGAAACTGGCGGAAATTCACGCAACAAAACCACGATAGCCCAATTACGGCTAACGTCTATACCTAATATTTTCATCGGTTATAATGGGAGTTAATTGGTTTTAAAAAGAATTAGCCTTACGATACTCCCGTAGGGCTTTTTAGCCCTATCTCACTTTAAAAGGCACAATTCTTAAAAGTCCTCGAAGCCTTACGATGCGCGTACAAGCTAATGCTTGAAATCTTTCAAGAAGGCACTCTCGGACTAGGATTAGGTTTGGACCCTAACCCCATTCCCCCCGCGATAGCGGGTAGGATGCGATTAGGTTAAATGGGGATTTAATCAGTTGACAGCGAATTATCCTACTCACCCAATTCGGATTTTTCACGGTTTAAGGTTTGATTCCAAAGAACCTGTTTTAGGTTGCTCATATCCTCGCCTTCAACCACGACGGCAAAATTGCCTAACATTTTTAGAATTAATCTGTTTTCTTCTGGATTAACAAAAGAAACATGATCTAAATTAATCCAGTAATTTTGACCTGAATCACTGCCATAATAAAAATTAGCCATGTGCCATCTCAACGTTAGTAAATTCATCAATGCAATCATTTAGGCGAAATCTTTTCCGGCTGTCTAAAACGGAAATGTAAGTCTTAGCTGGCATTAAGTAGGCTAATATTACCGCTTTATGCAACTCGTTTAAGCTTCCAGACTCGATTAAATTAATCATGGCATCTAAACTATTCTCGATGCCATAATCGGCTATTGTTTCCTTAAGTTGATTACTCATTTCTTCTGTGGTTGGTTCGTACACCAACACCCGCCGTCCTACTTGGATGTTGTTCTGTTCTCCCCGGTTCATGACTAACTGATAGGGATTAATAATATCAATTATTTTTGCGGGAAAAGTGCCTTTTGGTGATAATAATATTTTCATTGCTACATCCCTCAATAAGGAACCAAATCATCTACATTAACTAACTTGCCATTGTCGAGAACATAAGAGTTAACGTTAGGCGAGTAATAATCATCCTGATAGCTAAAATTAGCCCGATAACGCTTGGCAAAATTGGGTAAATCTTCTGTTGAATCAAGGGGAATGGTATCGTCATCATCCTCATCTGGTTCATCCGGTGGTACGGTGTCTTTGCTAGAATCAACTTCATCATCAGGGAGCAACGACTCGATTAATTCTTCTAGTAGCTTAGATGGAGAGATTCCAGATTCTGCGGCTTTTTCCCGCAACTTTTCCCACAATTCAATGGGAATATTCACCTTTTTCGAGGTGGGATGGTGTTGACTAGGATTTTCGAGATGAGACTTAACTTTATCTAGGGTTAACTCGGGATCTTGGTAAGTGTCACAGATTGATCGCCATGCTTCCAATAAATCAGACTCACCAAATTTAGATAGTTCCAGGGCGATCGAGGCGTTCATCGGTAATCGACGACAATCGGCAGAAATTAACTGACTCATCACCCGCGCCGCTCTAATCCAATTGTTCACGGCGCTCGATGTTTTTCCGATGGCATTCTCGCAAAACTGCTTAAAAGAGGTATACCGCTTGCGCCATGCCTTGCATAGCTTGATTTTCCAAGAGATTAAGCCGATTTCATACCAAGACGTTAGATTTCTCTTAATTCCCAACACTAGATCGGGTAAATCGTCTATCAGTTCCCCTAGTCCGTAACTCTCCTCAATATTGATGGCCAACTCATAGAGTGAGCGGTTTAGGTTGTTCTCCGGAGTGGCGGAGCCAAAGAGTGGCTCAAAGGGGTTAAGGCAATGGCCTGGTTTGACTGGCCATTCCTCTTGTATTCGATCGCTAATTATTTTGTTGTCCATGTGAATAAAAGGGGGGGAGTCCCCCCCGTGAAGAAACCATCTATTAGACCGATTAATTGCATCATCCATTTACTGGGAGAAGTGATTTTTTCAATCCATAGGCATACCCAAAGTAGTGATTGAGGGTGCAAAACTGGTTAACAGCCCAATCCCCTAGCTATGCAGCCCGTCAGCTCGCCTCAAGGGGGTAGGGATGTTGTTTACCCATAAGTAAAGAATACTTGCTTTTATCTTCATTGTCAAGCAAGTATTCTTGCTTTTCTTTGCTACAATGAGAGAAAACCTATCCACAGAGAAGCCGTTGAAAGCGTTAATTAAAGAAGCAGGCATTACTCAAAAAGAACTAGCTAACAGGCTTGGCGTTAGTTATACAGCAGTAAAGTTCTATGTTTCTGGAGTTAATCGCCCTAGTATAGATATTTTTGCCGATATGTGTCGTGTTCTCCATCAGTCACCTAAAACAGTGATGACAGCATTGGGCATCAACACGGACGGCATCCCCGACGACTCCCCCTGATAAAACTCCCCAACGACCTTGGTGGGTTCGTTGGGGAAGTGACAAAAAATTTCTTGTACTCACTATGATGAACCTATCAGTAAACGATCGCATCTCCTATAAGGGAGAGAAGGCCACGGTCAAGCAAGTCTGGAAAAAGAAAGTCAAGGTCATCCTCTCAGACCTAAGCGAGATGACGGTCGGAGTAGATGATGTTACGCCGTGGACTGAAACCTTGCCGGGACAAATTCCACTGATCGATCTTTCCCGCTATGAAGTCCGGCGCGGATTTAGCGACTGGGAGTTAGAAAATGTGAATGCGATCGAAACCTTGCCAGAGAATGCGATCGAGACAGAAGATGCGATCGAAACAGAAGATGCGATCGAAACCTTGCCAGAGAATGCGATCGAGACAGAAGATGCGATCGAAACAGAAGATGCGATCGGGATAGATATCCAATCGCTGACAACTCACCAACTAACAACTCTTTACGAGTCGGTAACTAGAGAGTTATTGGCTAGAGACTCTCTCCCTAACTCTCTCCCTAACCCTCTCCCTAACTCTCACCCTAACTCTCTCCCTAACTCTCTCCCTAACTCTCTCCCTAACCCTCTCCCTAACTCTCTCCCTAACTCTCACCCTAACCCTCTCCCTAACTCTCACCCTAACCCTCACCCTAACCCTCACCCTAACCCTCTCCCTAACCCTCTCCCTAACTCACTCCCTAACAACGGCTATGAAGAGATTAAGGTGATCAAGGGGAGAAATTACCGATATTGGAGATGGCTGGAGAATGGTAAACTGCGATCGAAATATTTAGGACGGTTGGCGGTTTAAAATGAGGAAAACAGACAAAATCATGACACAAGAACTACTAACGGAAAACAGCGCATTAAAGCAAAGCCTTCAACCACGAGTAAGCGGCTTCGAACGCTTAGGACAACGCTTAAAACTGGTAGAAATTAAAGAATCAAGCTTAGAGTTAGACGAAAACACTTACTCGTATCTTCGCACTTACTTGTCTCTTGACAAAATGTAACACTACATCTAGCGTAGTCACACAGCTTTCTCGACGCTAGATATAGCGTTAAGCAAAAATTGCCTCTAGCGCATTTCTAGTCCGGTCTGGATCTGCCTCAATGTAGCGCTGTAGATTAACGATTGAGGCGTGGCCGCTCACTGTTTGAATGGTTCTTAAATCGGTCCCCCGACGCGCTAACTCAGTAATGCAGGATCGGCGGCCGCAGTGAGTGACAATTTTTTTGTCATCGAGTCCGACTTTTTCAGCCGATTTTTTCATGTAGATCAACGCAGCTTCATAGCTTAATCTTCCATTGATGCCGGGAAAAAGATAATCTTCCGGGTTAGGCGATGGAGTGTAATCTCTTAATTTAATCCGTAACCCAGAACAAATCGGCACGGTGTGATGTTTATCCTTGCCTTTTCGGGTTTCTTGCCTGAAAACGATTTCATCTAGAGGGATTCTCTTGATTGCGTCCTTGTAAACGTCCTTTGTCCGGAGCTCTAAAGCCTCATTGATGCGCGCCGCGGTGAATCTGAGAATAGACCACAGTAGCCGGTGTTTCTGGTTAGCCACTGATTCTAATTTTTTCCAGTCTGATTCTGATAATACCGAAGCTTGTCCAATACTTCTCATAGCCCACCTACAGAATTTATTAATAATCTTACTTAATCCTGTACCCGGTCTTCTAGAAGTTAAGCACAGTATCTACAGAATAGCGTCAAACACTAGGTTTTGCCATTTTTGGCTACTACAGAAAATATCTATTTTATGCACTTGATCGCCGATGATTTTTCGATTAATTTGAAACCAAAGCTTTTTTTGGATTCTTTATGACGACTATCGTACTTGCGACAAATATTCCCAGTAGTATTAATACTTTAGAAAGATTATTTTTTTGGGGTGCCCTCGCCATGAACGCCGCGTTTGGGTCCTCTACTTTTAACCTCGATGGAACGAATGAAGGGGGAAGAACTCCGTACATTACAATCAACGAAGGGCGGGCAACTGGCGACGGGAAGAAATATGCTCAAATCATCGCCTACGTTCCGATAGACCATCGAATTGATAACAACGCATTAAACCAACGCCCGTGGCTGTATGCAGAAGACATTTCAAATAATGCCTTCCCTACTGGCTATTCATCCAATTAAGCCACTGCCAAAATGAGTAATAGCAGACCGCCGGGTTTTCGGGGACCGGGAAAAAACACTCCCCCGAACAGTCCCAGTTTTCCTGGTGGGATGCGTCCCCCAGTTAACAAAGGACTGAATAGTTGGAATGGGCCAATTTGGACAGAGCCACCCCGTCCCCCCGGCAGCCCGCCGAGATTTCAGCCGCCGAAAAGTAATCCATTTCCGAAAACACCTCCTAAACCGCCAGGATTCCCGCCCGGTAAACCGCCACGATTGCCGCCTCCTAAACCGCCAGGCTTTAAGCCTCCGGCTGGTCTAGGCGGTTTGGGTAGGCTTGGCGGGGGGATTCTTGGCGGGGTCTTTTTTGACCTTGTTTTTCCGTCCCCAGTCGCCGTCGGAACGCTTCCTCCTTGGTATCAGCCGCCTTCCCCACCTCTTACAGTTTTGCCCAATCCTGTTGGCTCATATACACTTGATCCATTAAAAATTTATGTGGTGTCAGCCTTTGGATCAATAAAATCTCCATCTGGAATCAGCATTCTCACGGCGGGAGTGCAAACGTTTGAGGTTTCTAACGTCAAGGTGATTCTTCAACCGGAATTTGAGCGTCAGGGGCAAATGCAGCGATACGTTGTTCCTATTGTCTACCAAAACAATTTCACGGAAAGACGAGCAATAGAAAGCAGTATTATTTCGTCACAATTATGGGTAGGGAACTATGCTTCTCTTTCAGTGCGAGAAAAGCAGAGTGTCACGCCACTTGTTCCAGCGAGTCCTCTGATCCCGTCGCCCGCGCCTCCTTATGCGTTCAATGTAAACATTTCGATAAGTCCTTTAAGCCCGCCAAAGACTAAGTCCCCGCTAACTCCTTTTCCCACTACAAGTCCGAATCCTTATCGAAATCCTGCTCCTGGTTTTACTCCACTTCCGGGAGCCAACCCTAATCCTAACCCGAACGATTCAGAGGACAACCCGCCTTTTCCTTTTCCGCCGTTTGCTCCTTTCCCTGTAACTCCTGGTGAGAAGCCTTTGACACAATATGTCACAAACGATCCTGTTTTATCTTTGAGCAAAAAACCATCAGGAAGCACAACAACCAACCCTAATAACCCTACTCCGCTCCCTGATTTCAGTCTTACCCCCAATTCCAACGCCCCTAACCCTAACCCTAATCCCAACGCCCCCAACCCTAACCCTACTCCGTTCCCTCCGGGGTTTGTTCCGTTTGGACAGCTTAATCCTAAAGACCCCGTTATTACTCCGAAAGAAGAAAAGAAAGCACCCATTATTCAGACCCCGCCAGGGAGTAATTGCTGCGTTCCTACTCCTGTCACCGATTCGCTCGGCGATATTAATCAAAAAAGTGATCTGTTGCTCGAAAAAATGATTGATTTATCTCTGTTACAAGTTATCAATGGAAAGCTTGGTCCACAAGTCAGCGGAGGTTTATCGGGCCTCCTTACCCAAAAATTTAGTGCTTTGTGGAATTCGAGGGTAATTGATCGTGCTTTAAATTTAATGGCTGTAGGGGCTTCTCTGCATAATGCGATTATGTTATCCCGAGATTTAGGTGCTACTTTAATCGAGACTACTAGCAACGTTTTAGCTGCGGTAGGCATTAAGGACGCTGACGGTAACGCTTTTAATTTTAATACAATTATTGGGGAAAGCGTCGAAAACTTTGTCAAATCATCTGTAGGAACTGAGAACTATAATCAACTCAAACAAACCTGGGTTAAAGCTAATAGAATCCTTACAGCAGGGGCTAATTTAATTGACTCAGTTAGATCGATGCATCATACCATCATCGAAGCCCAGGAGGTAGTTGGGGGATGGGTCGCTAAAATTGGTAACGGTTTGACTCAGGACGGCGTAGTTAACGATGATACTATTGACTCGATGCCAGAAAGACCCGATTTTAAAAATCCTTTTTTCCGCGCCCAACAAACTATAGAAGACTTAACCGAGGCTACTGAAAGTGTTAACCAATTAGCTTCGGCTGTTATCGAAACTCAAGAGTTAACCGCTCAAATCGCTACCAACTATGAAGCTTTTAAGAATGAAATAGAGACTAAAAGCGTCGAGAAAAAAAATCAAGAATCGGGCAAGAAGGGCGAGTCAGCATCGCCTGATATTGGCCGCAGTAATTTAAAAGAAGGAACCCCCAACGATGGCGATTAGTAGAGAATGGGCATTTTTAAAAAGTTTTCTAAGAAAAACTTACAACCGAGAAGTTAACGAATATTTTCGAGATGTTGATCCGGATTTAATCCCTCAAAATGTCAACGGCAGACAATCGGCTAAACGCTCTTGTTTAATCATGCCGAATGACTCTCAGAATATGGCTTTAATGAAGCAGATCAACTTTTATTTTAATATTCACAAAGCGCACCTTAAGCCCGAGGTTTATGGTATTCCCGTTGATTCTTTTCAGGAAGATGTATCTTTTCGCCCAATTATTCAACTATTTTTTAGGCAAGATGACGAAGCGGTTCCTGATGGCTACCAGCCGATTAGAGGTCAGATCAGCTTTCGATTGATGAATGAAAGCGCCCAAAGTATAACTAAATCTGAATTAGCTAGAATTGCTAACAAAATTAAGCTAGAATTTGCTTCGGGTTCTGGGTTTATTTGGTCTAGAGGCAAGATTAAACGAGTTTGTAAGGATTCAGAAAATGGGTTAAATTTGAATGTTCTTTGCTTAAACGAAAACGAAGGCACTTCCATAATTCGGAAAATTTACGACATTTTAGATAAACCCTATGATGAGGACAAATGCACTACAGTCAACCCAGAGCGAAATAGCTTAAACGTCCCGGGCAATCAAACAATTCTGGGAAAGGTGGTAAAGAAAAAGCGCTGGCGACCGACGGCTAACATAAGATTTACGCACGCAATCGCACTGATCCACGGACTATCTAAGGGGGTGGTGATGGTGGATCGCACTGGTCGCTTTCTAGATGTCTTGTCCGAGTCCGAGTAATGCGTCGTCCGTTTTTCAACGCATATATGTGTTGTTTGTTATTGCGCGGTCGCCCTAAATCATTCAAGCTGTGACTGTACAAGAGTTTGAAGGATTATAGATGACCAGACCGGCCCTAGCAACTCATTTTTTCACTGAAGGCTCTACAAGGTTTCTTTTGGAGCTTCCTGATGTGTATGCCGTCAACGGCAGCACAATCGGATCAGCCATGGGCATATCAAGAGCCCCTAGTAATTTTGAGCCGACTGAGAACGATGTCGTAATGCGTGTTTCCGACGGGTTGAGGACTGGCCGGCTAATTAGAGTCAGACTTAGCTATCAAACTTTAGTGGATGGCAGAAATATCACCAAAAGCGCTCGAATTGTCTGCCCCAGTTCTAAAGTAGATACAGCTTTAGTTTCTTTAAAAAGCAAAACCTACAAGACATTTAATATTGTTGGTTCTGGTATTCCTCGCCGTCGTCGTTTGGGTTAATTTTGCTAAATTTCTCGTTTTTTTTTTGAGGTGTTATCATGGGTCAAAAATTTGCGCGCCATAAAATTACCGTTAGTGACTTAACTGGTTCACCTAGTAGTCTGCCTTTTTATTTTATCGCGCCTGAAGATACCTATCAAGGTCTGACAGAGACTGCTACAGGCGTTACCAAAATTACTATAACGGGCGCTCCGGATACTACGGATGAAACAGCCCCCGTGACTAGCGTAGAAGCTCTTTTGCGCTCTGGCTATGCAGTAAGAAAAGTGATTTCTTACACAACTGGATCGGGGGCTACACTCCGTCGTCGTTATGCCCGGATCATTGTTGCCAAAAATAAAGCAAGCGCCTTTACCCCGCCAGCTACTATCAGAGGAAGCGGTAATGTTATTGGTGTAATCAATCCCCTAGACGCGACTTTCTCCTAACTATGCTTATTATTCTTTTCTGCCTGGTTTGTCCTTTATTCGTGTTAAAATGCCGCAAAAAAATACGATTGCCTTAGCTTTTGTGGGTGTGGGGTCGTTAAGTTTCATTCTTTTAAGTTATCATCTTCCCCCCGAAAAATTAACTATGGCTCTGACTGTCCCGACTGCTGTAGTTGGGGCCGGGTTAGCCCAATGGAGTAACAAGGACGATTAAGAGAATGACTAAAACACAAATTAACTGGAGAAATCCTAATCAAAAAATCTCTGAGCTTTTTACTGTAGGAGAAGTAACAAAAGGAGATGCTCGCCGGATTCCTCAATCGGGCGGTGATATCGAGCGCAATATTTTGCAACTTGCGCTCGAACTCGATAAAATTCGTTTCGAGTGGGGGTCTCCGATTTTGATTAATTCTTGGTATCGCCCGCCGGCTGTTAATCGTGCCGTGGGCGGGTCACAGAATTCTCAACATCTTTACGGTCGCGCGGTTGATATCCGTCCGGTCGATCCGGGCCGCTTGGTTAAGTTTCAGGCTTGGCTTGATCAGCACTGGTATGGAGCATTAGGGTATGGCGCGGCCCGAGGTTTTGTTCATTTGGATATGCGGAACGGCAAGGGATGGCGAGCTAGTGGTCAAAAAGGGCCACGATGGAATTATTAGGGTCGTTGGCAGTTTAAAATTTGATCGATCGCTTTCACGGCGATCAATCAACTTCTAGGGGTATCTTTCAACACGAATACGATCATCTCGAAGGAATCCTCTTTCTCGATCGCCTTGCTTCTCCGGCGGATTTATACTCGGAGGAAGAATACCAAAAAATCAGTCAAAATATTTAGGGTCTGCTGAATAAATCTAAAAACCTTGTTGGGTAAGACTTTTAGACTTTTTGTCAATCAAAAAGTAGCGGACTGGGAGTGATCAGGGGGAAAATTCCGGGACTTTTTCCCTGAAAATTAGGTAGTTGACCACCTGAAAATCGGTAAAACCCCACACCCCACACCCCACACCCCACACCCTACCACCACCGAAAAACTTTTTGCCGCAAACCCTATTTAATTTTGGGGTTTAATCCCGATCACATCGAGTTCTAATCCCCATTAGCGGCTAATTTTCTGGTTTTTGCCAGCGAAATTGATAGAAATTATCCCGCGCACCCCACAGCTGCCGTCCAAGGCTATCATAACCTCGATCGCTGGTATCCATGCCCTGGGAATGTAGAATAATTGTATTAGTTATTTTTACCGCACCTCTGGCATTAGTGGGACAACCCTGGGGGGGAGTTTCTCCCCGATAACCCCCCGCTATCGGTTTTAAAAACACAGTACACACCGACTCAGCCAAATCTGATACATTTAAATTTCTTTCTGTCAAGTCTTTGTTACAAAAATTAATAAAGTTAGCGGCATTATTTAACTTATAAGCTTTTGATTCCACAGTGGAATTATCGGAGCTAGGTTGAATGACTAAAATTCTTTGACGATAGGGTTGATTTAACTGATCGATAATCGCCTGTTCTTGATAGAGATAAATATTATCCTGTTTGGGGGAAAAATTCACCGCACAGGTAGTCATCTGCACCTTAGCAATGCGGGGGTTAGTCTGCGCTTGTTCCCTGGTATCCATCACCCCAATTAAATGATTAGCCACCCCTTGCACTTGCGGGTTAAGGGGCCAAGATTGAGTGAGAAAAAATCCTAGGGCGATCGAAGTTTTCAGCATGAGCAGCGGCTTAATTCCGGTTAGTCTCTAATTAGCTTAAACTAATAAGCAGCAAGAGCAAAAAATCCCCTTTTCCCATGGCTAATCATCTGGCTGAATCTGAAAGTCTTTACCTGCGAAAACACGCCGAAAACCCGATCGATTGGTGGTATTGGTGTGACAGCGCCCTAGAAATTGCCAGGAGAGAAGATAAACCGATCTTTCTCTCGATCGGTTATTCTAGCTGTCATTGGTGTACGGTTATGGAAGGAGAAGCTTTTTCCGATCAGGCCATTGCCGATTATCTCAATCAGTATTTTTTGCCGATCAAAGTTGATCGCGAGGAAAGACCGGACATCGATAGTATCTATATGCAAGCATTGCAGATGATGGTCGGTCAAGGGGGTTGGCCTCTGAATGTCTTCCTAACACCCGATAGTTTAATTCCCTTCTATGGTGGCACTTATTTTCCCGCGCAACCGCGCTTTAACCGGCCCGGTTTTTTGCAAGTGCTGCAATCGATACGTCGTTATTATGACGAGGAAAAGGAGAAATTAAGCAAATTTACGGACGAAATGCTGGGCGCACTGCGTCAATCGGCTATTTTACCGCGAGCAGAGACCAATTTAGCCGATCCTTCCCTTTTAGCCACAGGAATCGAGAGAAATACGGCAGTGATTCAGGTTAATCCCAATAACTACGGTCGGCCCAGTTTTCCGATGATTCCCTATTCTAATCTGGCTTTGCAGGGCAGTCGCTTTGGTGACGATTTTGAGGATTCCCTCCGGCAAGCGGCCTATCAACGGGGGGAAGATCTGGCCTTGGGGGGAATCTATGACCATGTAGGGGGAGGATTCCATCGTTATACGGTGGATTCGACGTGGACAGTTCCCCATTTTGAAAAAATGCTCTACGATAACGGGCAAATTGTCGAATATTTAGCCAATTTGTGGAGTGCGGGTTATCGAGAAGCGGCCTTTGAGAGAGGGATTAAAGGCACGGTTAACTGGCTAAAACGGGAAATGACCGCCCCAGAAGGCTATTTTTATGCGGCCCAGGATGCCGATAGTTTTCAGAATGCCACGGATAGAGAACCGGAGGAAGGAGCCTTTTATGTCTGGTCGGATTTAGAGTTAAGGGATTATCTCTCGATCGAGGAATTAGGACTGCTGCAAGCTAATTTTACCGTTACTGCCGAGGGGAATTTTGAGGGTCGTAATGTCCTGCAACGTCGGCAAGGGGGAGAATTATGGTCGGAGATAGAAAATATGCTCGATAAGTTATTTATTCGGCGTTATGGCAGTTCTCAAGCCCAATTAGCTCTTTTTCCCCCGGCCAGAGACAATCAAGAGGCGAAAACCGTCTCTTGGCCGGGACGGATTCCGGCGGTAACGGATACGAAAATGATCGTCGCTTGGAACAGTTTGATGATTTCCGGTTTGGCCCGGGCCTTTGCCGTCTTTAGCGAACCTTTGTACTGGCAAATGGCTAGTCAAGCGGCCGAGTTTATTCTCAAGCATCAGTGGTTAGATGGACGTTTTCAGCGCTTGAATTATCAGGGTCAGGCCTCGGTTTTAGCCCAATCGGAGGATTTTGCCTATTTTATTAAGGCTTTACTGGACTTGCAAACGGCTAATCCCCAAGAAACTCGCTGGTTAGAGGCTGCTATCGATCTACAAGGGGAATTCGATCGCTGGTTTTGGTCCAAGGATGAGGGAGGATATTTTAATACCGCTTCTGATCATAGTCTCGATTTGATCGTGCGGGAACGGGGCTATACGGATAATGCCACCCCTTCGGCCAACGGAATTGCGATCGCTAATTTAGTGCGTCTGTCGCGATTGACGGAAAATCTAGAATATCTCGATCGGGCCCAAAAGGCCTTGCAATCTTTTAGTACCATCCTAGAAGAGTCCCCCACCGCTTGCCCCAGTTTATTTGTCGCTCTCGATCACTATCGTCACGGTTTCTGTCTGCGCGCCCCGGAAAGCTCGATCGATCCGCTGTTAAGTCGCTATTTGCCCACTGCGGTGTATCGAGTCGATGCCAGTTTGCCCCTTAGCACATTTGGGTTAATTTGTCAAGGGTTATGCTGCCTTGAACCGGCAGAAAATTTAGAACAGTTGGACCGACAAATTGCCGGGGTGATGGCAGGGGAGTCAATACGGCTCGGTTAACTTAAAGATGGTGCGTTCCCCTTGATCAAACGATGGATTAACACTCCCCGCTCTAAAGAGACGGGGATTCTTGGTTCACAGAGATTACTTGCGAAAGACAGAATTGCTTCTGAAAAAGTAGAGGTATTCTCTCCCCAAGCGTTTATTGGATCTA
>VYLV01000012.1_pt1 | contig 26029 bp, 26 predicted proteins | sample 5114191 | NCBI WGS metagenome assembly VYLV01 (sample SAMN12291782, study PRJNA351875) | freshwater metagenome | isolation source: freshwater lake | place: USA: Michigan, Little Long Lake | collected 2013-08-08 | reverse complement strand
GCGGTGTCAGTCTGTAGAGCGACCATAAGACCTTCACAGAGTAAAACTGGGGCGGCAGGTGCGAAAAATCCTTCGGGAAAGAAGCAGAAACTCAAATCGTGAGGTTTGGGAATCACCGTCCGTTTACGGCGGTGAGGATGTCAAAAATCGCCAATTCAAAAATAGACTATTAAACAATGTAAACGCTATATGAGTCAAGCTGCTGCAATCAATACTAAACTAATTGATTCCCTTGCTCAAATTATCCTTTCCTTAACTGACGAAGAACAACAGCTTCTCCTACAAAAAATCCAGCATCCAGCCTTATCTGATGTCGATTTTCATCAAGGTTTTCCCTTTGATGTTCAAATTCCTAATACAGAAACGCTCGCCGCCATTGAAGAAGTAGAAAAACATCCTGAGCGTCTTAAGCGTTATACTAGCGTCGGGCAGATGTTCGAGGATTGGAACAAGGATACAGGGGAATGTTAACCCCACAGGAAAGCACCCGCTTTCGACGCGATTTGAGGCGGATGAAAAAACGGGGTAAAGACTTGGAAAAGTTAAAAACTGTGGTGGAACTACTGGTGCAAGAACAAATACTACCAGAGCGATACCGAGATCATAATCTCGTTGGAGATTGGTCGGGTTATGGTGAGTGCCATATCGAGCCGGATTGGTTGTTACTCTACAAGATTGAGCGAGATGAGGAAAGCTTAACACTCGTTCGGACTGGGACTCATTCGGATCTGTTCAAATAGTCTTCTAGTAGGGTGGGAATTGCCAACTTATGCTAGACTAGATTAAAATAATTAATTAACTCCCAATCATTTGTTTATTTATGAGTCAAGCTGCTGCAATCAATACTAAACTAATTGATTCCCTTGCTCAAATTATCCTTTCCTTAACTGACGAGGAACGAGAACTTCTCCAACAGAAAATCAGGCATTCCGCCCTATCGGATGAGGCAATTCAACGCCAACAAGAGGCATTGCAGCAGGAAATTGAGCTAGGAATAGAGCAACTCAAACAGGGTAATTATGTGGAGTATGACGATTCCTCATTGCCCAGTTTGTTAGAAACTATTAAGATGCGTGGAAAACAGCGACTTCAACAGGAGTTAATCTAGTGAATCGCTTTCGCATTTCACACCAAGCGGAGCAAGATTTGGAAGATATTTGGCTCTATTTAGGCAGACAAGATGAAATGCTGGCCGACCAAAAGATTGCTCAAATTCTGGACAGATTTCCCATGTTATCCCAGTTTCCTGATATGGGTAGGCAGCGTGACGATTTACTGACAGGACTCAGGAGTTTCCCGATTAAGCCTTACCTGATTTTTTATACCAAAAGTGCTGATGGCATCGAGATTGTCAGAGTGTTACATCAATCAAGGGACATTGAAACTCAGTTCCCATAACGCACCTAGCTGAATCTATCAGCCGTCAGCTATCTAAACAGTTATAATGTCAGGAACATTAGCTGATTGATGGAAAGACACAAGCTGATAAGCGATCGCTAAACATGGATCAATCTTTCGCCCTTACTCTGCAAATCGTGATCACCGTCGTGGCAGGGATTACAGCCCAAGTCATCGCCGAATACCTGAAAGTTCCCAGTATTGTTTTCCTACTCATTTTCGGGATTGCTTTAGGGGCAGATGGTTTGGAGATTCTGCACCCCCAAAGTCTGGGAATTGGCTTAGAAGTCCTTGTTGCCCTCTCTGTGGCGATTATCCTATTTGAAGGCGGTTTAAGCTTAAGCGGACGCGAATTAGGGCGAGTTTCTGGCAGTTTACGCAATCTTGTCACCCTCGGTACTTCCATCACTCTCATCGGTGGCGGTATGGCGGCCCACTGGTTGGGGGAATTTCCCTGGCCGATCGCTTTTCTTTACGCTTCTTTAGTGGTAGTAACCGGTCCGACAGTGATCGGGCCTTTGCTGAGGCAAGTAGCCGTAGATCGGCGGGTGGCGACGCTTTTGGAAGGGGAAGGGGTATTAATCGACCCTGTGGGCGCAATTTTAGCCGTAGTGGTGTTAAATACGATTATTGATAGTCATTCCCGCCCCCTGGAAATTATCACCGGTTTAACCCTGCGTTTAGGCATCGGGGCAGCGATCGGCATTGCTGGCGGCGGATTGTTAAGTTTTATTATAAAAACTTGCAATTTTCTGACTTTTGAGTTAAAGAATCTCGTGGTTTTAGCGGGAGTCTGGGGATTATTTGGTTTATCGCAATTTAGTCGCAGTGAATCGGGGTTAATGGCGGTGGTAATGGCGGGAATCGTGCTAAAAGCGGCGGCCGTTCCCGATGAGCGGTTATTAAGGCGTTTTAAGGGTCAATTAACCACTCTTTGCGTGTCGGTACTGTTTATTTTACTAGCGGCGGATCTTTCGATCGCCAGTGTGATCGCTTTGGGTTGGGGCAGCGTCCTGACGGTGTTAGTCTTGATGCTGGTGGTGCGTCCCCTGAGTGTGGCTTTGTGTACCCTAAAAAGTGACCTAAATTGGCGACATAAGCTATTTATCGCTTGGGTTGCCCCTAGAGGAATCGTTTCTGCCTCCGTAGCTTCTTTATTTGCCATTTTACTCACCCGTGCCGGTATTAATGGCGGTGAAGCGATCAAAGCTTTAGTCTTTTTAACAATTTTAATGACCGTTTTTATTCAGGGATTAACGGCGCGTTGGGTGGCAAAAGGGCTAAAAATCACTTCTTCTGCGGCAACAGGAGCAGTAATCGTCGGTTGTAATCCCCTAGGTCGCTTAATCGGCTGTTTATTCCAAGAACAAGGGGAAAACGTGGTTTTAATCGATACGGATGCCAGGGCCTGTCAGCAAGCAAAAGAAGACGGTTTGACGGTGATGCAGAGTAGCGGACTTGATACAAAAATACTGCAAGAAGCAGGCATCGAATCCATGGGAACTTTTCTGGTTTTGACTAATAATAGCGAGGTTAATCTGGTTTTAGCCCAAAGAGCCAGCGAGGAATTTCATCCTCCCCGGGTGTTGGCTGCCTTTGCGGGAACCCCTAACCCAGATCAAAATAAGGTTAATCAGGTTTTTCTCCCCAGTTTTTCGGTCAAGGAATGGAATCAGTATTTAGACGATAATCAGATTAAATTGGGTAAAACTATCTTTAAAGGCAATGATTTGAGCGAACAACAAACCAGATTGACTAAATTAATTGAAAATGGCGAACTGCTGCCCCTACTATTGCGTCGCGATAATTCCCTACAGGTAGTAACAGAAAGGGAAGAATGGCGCACTGGAGACGAATTAATTTATATTATGCGCGATTTACGCCCACAACTGCTTAAACGTCTTTCTGGCACTGTCAGAACCCGTTTATCTTTAGAAATCTTACCCGAAGTGGAAATTGTCACCAGTAGATAAGTAATAGGACAAAATTAACTTCTTGATGAGGATAGGCACTCTGGCAACTTAACTTAGCTAAAAAAAACGGTACACTGATAACTGATCATTGATAACTAATAACTGCTTATGCCTCCTCGTTGGCCCCGTCAACCCGATCGCAAAAACGATCCCGCTTTCCGACGTTTAGATGATCGCATGAATTTCGCCGTTCATGTGGCGGCTTTTTTAGCGATTAATTCAGGGTTGTGGTTTTTTCATATCATTAAATTTTCCGATTGGACTTGGTTGAATCTGTTCACGGGAATTTGGGCTATTCTATTGGTGGGACATTTGATTTATCTAGCGGCGATCGCTAACTACTCGGTAACATCCCATGGCTAATACAACTCAGGACATCGAAAATCTGGCGGCCCAAATCGGCGACAATATCTATATTGACGTGGCTAAATGGCATCTCTATCTCCGGGAGGCACATTTACACAGCGTCGTTGCCGAAAAAGTCTTCCCTTTGCTCGAAAACGACAGTTTAAGCGAGAATGCAGTCATGTCTATCCTGCGGGAGATAAAAGTCACCCTCGGAGGTGGTCATCTGCAAGTTTCCCTAGCGGATTTGTTACCCAGCAAATGTCAGATAGATTTAATCGATTTGCTCGAAGAATACCAAAAAAGTCGCTAAAATTGCCAAATACTATGCCTGATAACTGGCAGACTAGGACTAACAGGCTAAAGTAGTTAGGGTTTGCTGAATAAATCTAAAAACTTTGTTCGATAAGTACCGGCCTTTGGAGTGATCGGGGGGAAAATTCAGGGACTTTTCCCTGAAAATTAGGTAATTGACCCCCTGAAAATGGTTAAAACCCTACACCCTACCCCCACCGAAAAACTTTTTGCCGCATACCCTAGTGGATTGTTTCAGCTAAAATAGGGCAATAGATTTCGGCTTAAAGTCTTAGATTATATAATTTATAGCATTTTTCTAATACACCAAATTAGCTGAAACAGTCCACTAGTTAGAAATAGTCCCCCAGAAGCAAACCATGGAAATAGGTGTTCCCAAAGAGATTAAAGATCAAGAGTTTCGCGTCGGTTTAAGTCCTAGTAGTGTGCGTGTACTCAATGATCGCGGTCACAGGGTATTTGTGGAAACGGCCGCTGGATTAGGTGCCGGATTCAGCGATGAGGATTACCAAAAAGCTGGGGCCAAAATTGTGGGAAAAGCGGCACAAGTTTGGGATAAACCGCTAGTTGTCAAGGTAAAAGAGCCGCTTAAGGCAGAATACGGCTCTTTAAATAAGGAAGCTCTCCTATTCACCTATTTACACCTAGCGGCCGAGCGCTATTTAACAGAAGCATTAATCGAGTCGGGAACAACTGCGATCGCTTATGAAACTGTCGAGCTTGCCGATGGTCGCTTGCCTCTCTTGACTCCCATGAGTGTTATTGCTGGTCGTCTTTCGGTACAATTTGGGGCCCGCTATCTGGAAAAACAACAGGGAGGTAGGGGAGTTTTACTGGGGGGTTTCCCCGGGGTGAGTCCTGGACAAGTGGTTATCCTTGGCGGTGGTGTAGTGGGTACAGAAGCGGCCAGAATTGCCGTCGGTATGGGGGCAAAAGTAACTATTTTAGATATTAACGTCGAGCGCTTGGCCTATTTAGAAACTTTATTCGGTTCCCGGGTAGAATTGCTTTATAGTAGCCCGGCACAATTAGAAAATGTGGTTCCTAAGGCTGATTTATTGATTGGGGCAGTGCTAGTCTTAGGAAAACGAGCGCCGACTCTGGTTTCTCGCTCTTTAGTCGCCAAAATGAACCCTGGTTCCGTAATTGTCGATGTGGCAGTGGACCAAGGGGGCTGCGTGGAAACCCTGCGGGCCACTTCCCACAGTCAACCGACTTACCTGGAGTCGGGAGTAGTACATTATGGGGTGCCTAATATGCCTGGAGCAGTACCCTGGACGGCAACCCAAGCTTTAAATAATAGTACCCTACCCTACGTTATTAAATTAGCCGACCATGGGGTAAAAGCCTTGGACCAAGATGTTTCCCTCGCTAAGGGGTTAAATGTCGCCAATCATCGGTTAATTCATCCAGCAGTGCGCGAAGTTTTTCCCGATTTGATTTGAGCAGTAATTTCAGGGCTGATGGTGGTATTTTCTAGGGGTTATGACTAAGAATTTATGGACAAGGGATGAGCTGCTGATCGCTCTCAATTTATACTATAAATTTCCCTATGGACAATTCCACACCAATAATCCTGTTATTATCGAAGTCGCTCAAAAATTACAGCGAACACCATCGGCCCTGGTGATGAAATTATGTAATTTTGGTTCTCTCGATCCCAGGCATCAATTGCGAGGAGTACAGGGGTTAAAAGGTATCAGTAAAGCTGATCGACAAATCTGGCAAGAGTTCGAGAATAGCTGGACAGAATTAGCCCTAGAAAGTGAGGAAAAATTACAAGTTCTTTTAGGAGTTATCAAGGAACAGCAAGAGGATTTTACTAGACTTGATTTTTCGGAAAAGATCAAAACAGAAAACGAGGCAATCAGAAAAGTTAGAATCGGACAAAACTTTTTTAGAAAGACAATTTTAGCCCTATATAATTATCGTTGCTGTATTACAGGAAATCCCATTCCTCTGTTACTAACAGCTAGTCATATATTACCCTGGAGTCAATTTCCCGAACAGCGTTTAAACCCTCATAATGGCTTGTGCCTAGCTCGTACTCATGATACTGCTTTCGATCGAGGTTTAATTAGTTTCGACGAGGATTTAAGATTAATTATTGGCCATGAGATCGAAAAAAAGGCTCAGGATCAAGGTAGTGAGACGTTAGAACTAAATTTTATCAACTACCGCGGTAAGACTTTAAATGTTCCCGATCGCTTCTCACCGGATTTGGATTTTTTAAACTATCATCGCTATCATATATTTCAGGGTTAAAACTCACTATCCCTATGGAAAATGGTATTTTTACGAGCAAATCTTACAAGTACCTGTCTATGGAATATTTCAGCCAAAAACAGGAGAATTAGATGTTTATTGTTTAGTGGCAGGAAAGTATGAGCAGCAGTTGCCAGATGAGAATAATCGTTACTGGATAAAAGAACTTAACTTGTTTATCGGTATCTGGCAAAGAACCAAAGCTGAATTTACTACTAATTGGTTGCGCTGGTGGGATAAGTCGGGAAATTTGTTATTATGGGGGAGTGAGTTAGTAGAGCAAGAAAGGCAACGAGCCGAACAAGCTGAGTTAGAACTTGAGCAAGAACAAATTTCTCGCCAACGTTTGGTGCAAAAGTTAAAAGAGTTGGGAGTCAATCCTGAAAATCTATAGCCCATTTTAGATATTTGAATTAGTGAAATTACTTATGACAGCCATGCAACTATTTCAGTCAAACCCCTTACCAACTATTACCTGGGAAAAACTGCCCGATGATTTTATATTACCCGACGAACCTGTGGACAACAACCTGCAACCTCTCTTAGCAGCAGCTTTACGAGAATCCCTAGAATTAGCAGGACTAATTCTCGAATCGATGCTAATTGCTTCTAATTTTGGCTTATGTGCTACCGTTAAAACTCAAACAGTTGTCAAAGCACCTGATTGGGTTTATATTCCCTCAGTAAAACCCATTGCTAGTGGAGAAATTCGGCGCAGTTATACTCCCCATCTTCAAGGAGAAATTCCTACCATCGTCCTAGAGTTTATCTCGGAAACCGAAGGAGGAGAATACTCATTTAATCCCCATTATCCCTATGGAAAATGGTATTTTTATGAGCAAATCTTACAAGTACCTGTCTATGGAATATTTCACCCAAAAACAGGAGAATTAGAAATTTATCGATTAAATCAAGGAAGGTATGAACAACAAAAACCTAATGAAAACAATCGTTATTGGATAGCAGAGATTAACTTATTTTTGGGAGTCTGGCAGGGAAAAAAAGCTGAAGTGACAGCCTATTGGTTGCGTTGGTGGGATAGCTCTGGTAATTTGTTATTATGGGGGAGTGAGTTAGTAGAGCAAGAAAGGCAACGAGCAGAGCAGGAAAAGCAACTAGCAGAACAGGAAAAACTGCGAGCAGAACAGGAAAAACTGCGAGCAGAACAGGAAAAACTGCGAGCAGAACAGGAAAAACTGCGAGCCGAGCAAGAAAAGCAACGGGCAGAACGCTTGGCGGCAAAATTGCGATCGCTAGGGGTTGACATTGATGATAGTTTATGATAAAAGAGTCCCATCAGTTGTTCACCCCAACCAACCAATGGCTCAAGAAACCCTGGTAATTGCAGCTAACCCACTAGGGATCAAGCTACCACCTACCCAAGATGAACTACCTTCTGATGACGGTATTCCCATGGAAACCCAGAGACACGGACTGCAAATGCAGTTATTAGTCAGACCTCTCTCCCAATGGTTAAAAACTCAAGGACGGGAAGCGTTTGTCGGGGGCAATATGTTCGTTTATTTTAGCCCCAATCAAGTGCGTAACGAGGATTATCGCGGACCTGATGTATTTGTCGTCTTGGACGTGCCTCGAAGAGAACGGAAAAGCTGGGTCGTCTGGGAAGAAGAAAAAGCTCCTGATGTGGTGATTGAGTTGCTTTCTGAAAGTACAGCCAAAAAAGATAAAGAAGAGAAAAAGCTGATCTATCAGAATCGTTTGCGGGTGACAGAATACTTTTGGTATGATCCCTTTGACCCAGAAGATTTAGCGGGACATCGCTTAGAAGGGGGCGTTTATAAATCTTTAAACCCAGATGCTCAAGGAAAGTTCAGCAGCGAAATCTTAGGTCTGGTGTTAGTGCGCTGGCAGGGAATTTATGGGGATGAACAGGAGCCGATTACTTGGCTGCGTTGGGCAACACCAGAGGGGCAATTGCTCCCCACCATAGAGGAGTTGGCAGAACAGGAAAAGCAACGAGCCGAGCAGGAAAAACTACGAGCCGAGCAGGAAAAGCAACGAGCCGAGCAGGAAAAACTACGGGCTGAACGCTTGGCGGCAAAATTGCGATCGCTAGGGGTTGACATTGATGATAGTTTATTGTGATCCGTTATTGACCATAATGTCCATAGCTGGTGTAATATGCTCTGATGACCAATCTTCTAACAAACGACTTAAATCATATTCTTGCCCATACTAAAACCCTGTGGGAAGAACTGCGGGGACAACGAATATTTATTACCGGAGGTACAGGCTTTTTTGGCTGTTGGTTATTAGAGAGTTTTATCTGGGCTAATGATCAGCTAGACTTAAAAGCATCGGCGGTTGTTTTAACCAGAAATCCTGATAGTTTCAGGCAAAAAGCTCCTCATTTAGCCAATCATCCCGCTATTCAATTCCATTGGGGTGATGTTAGGTCATTTGAGTTTCCTGAAGGGGAGTTTTCTTATGTCATTCATGGTGCAACTGAAGCTAGTGCCAAACTAAATCAAGAAGATCCCTTATTGATGTTTGATACGATTATCGAGGGAACAAGGCATACTTTAGAATTTGCTAAATTCTGTCAGGCTAAAAAGTTCTTATTAACCAGTTCCGGTGCCGTTTATGGCAAACAACCCCCTGAGATAACCCATGTTTCCGAAGATTATTTAGGCTCTCCTGATTTAACTAATCCGGGTTATGCTTATGCCGAAGGAAAACGGGCAGCAGAAATGCTCTGCACCCTTTATGCTAAACAACATGGCTTAGAAACGAAAATTGCTCGTTGCTTTGCCTTTGTCGGTCCCTATTTGCCACTGGATACCCATTTTGCCATTGGTAATTTTATTTTAGATGGTCTAATGGGGGGGTCAATTCTCGTCAGGGGGGATGGTACTCCTTATCGTTCTTATCTCTACGCAGCAGATTTGGCGATTTGGCTGTGGACAATTTTGTTTAAGGGGAAATCATGCTACCCTTATAATGTCGGTTCAGATGAGGATTTAACTATCGCTGAATTAGCAAAAGTTGTTGTCAGTACATTTGCATCAAAAGTTGAGGTAGTTATAGCTAAAGAACCTATCCCCGGTAAACCTGCTGAGCGTTATGTTCCTTCAGTAAAACGAGCGTTTTCTGCACTACAACTTAAACCCTTAATTCCCTTAAGAGAATCAATCATCCGAACGGCTAGTTATAATTCATCAAAATTTTAGAAGTTAAGAAGGAGTTGAAACTTATGGAAAACCTTAAATAATAGGAAATTGCAAGAGTCCTGGGAAAAAACAGACAAGTTATTGACAAAAGTTCAAGGATCGTGTTTAATGGCGATAAGCTCAGTTGGTAAAAAATTAGATTTAGCCAAGCTTCTAATATTATCCAAAAGAAACAAAAAAAATTATGATTAAGTTGTCGGACTATGTAATCGAGTCTATTGCCAAACAGGGTGTAAAGCACGTTTTTCTGCTGCCCGGTGGTGGTGCAATGCACTTAAACGATTCATTGGGGAAGTGTCCAGATATTGAGTTTGTCTGTAACCTACATGAACAAGCTAGTGCCATCGCAGCCGAAGCTTACGCGAAAGTGACAAATAATCTTGGTGTGGCTATTGTTACTTCCGGTCCAGGAGGAACAAATACTGTCACAGGTTTAGCAGGAGCATGGCTTGACTCAACTCCATGTTTATTTATTTCTGGTCAGGTTAAACGAGCAGACTTGATGGGGGATTTGGCCGTAAGGCAACTGGGAGTACAAGAAGTAGATATTGTTTCTATTGTTCAATCTATCACTAAATACGCGATAACTATTACCGATCCAAATACTATTAAATATCATTTAGAAAAAGCTCTTTATTTAGCTAAATCTGGTCGTCCCGGTCCAGTATGGATTGATATTCCCTTGGATGTTCAAGGGGCAATGATTGATCCTGAAAAACAGCAAGGTTTTGATTCCAAAGAAGTTCCGCCAAGTTTTGATCTTCACCATCTCAGCAATCAAGTTTCTCAGCTAATTGAGTTATTAAATGAAGCAGAAAGACCAGTATTATTGGTGGGAAATGGGGTTAGGCTTGCAGATGGACAAAAGGAATTTGTGGAATTAGTCGAAGGATTGAATATCCCTGTTTTAGCGACATGGTTGGGGCTTGATTTAATAGCCAGCAATCACCCTTTGTGTTTTGGCAGACCGGGTTCGATGGCACCAAGAGGAGCAAATTTTACCCTACAAAATTCAGATTTGCTTCTAACCATTGGCGCACGCTTAGATATGGCTTTAACTGGGTATGCTCACGATAAATTAGCAAGAGCGGCCAAAAAAATCATTGTTGATATAGATCAGTATGAAATCAACAAAATGAAAACAAAAATTGAACTGCCAATTTGTGCGGATGCCAAGGATTTTATTCAAGAGCTGCTCAAGCAGAAGGATAAACTTAATCTCAAAAACCATGAGAGTTGGATAAAACGTTGCCAAGAGTGGAAAAATAAATATCCACTTGTTCTTCCTCAATATTGGGAACAAACCGAGGGAGTTAGTAGCTATGTATTTTCTCAAGTTTTGGCAGAAGAGCTTGCCTCCGATGATGTCATAGTGTCCGGTAGTTCGGGCAATGGCATAGAAGTATTTTTGTTGGTTTTTGAAGTAAAGACAGGGCAAAGGATATTTCACACTAGAGGGTTAGGATCGATGGGTTTTGGACTACCGGCCAGTATAGGGGCTTGTTTAGCCAGCGATCTTAGACGCACAATATGTGTAGATGGTGATGGGGGATTTCAGATGAATATTCAGGAATTAGAAACCGTCCATCGCTTGAATTTACCGATTAAATTTTTTGTTTTCAATAATCAAGGGTTTGCTTCTATTAGAAGTTCGCAGAAAAAGTATTTTGGGCGTTTGGTTGGTGCGGATGCCACCAGTGGTTTAACCTTACCTAATCTCCTTAATGTTGCTTCTGCTTATGGTTTAGCTACGGCACAAATATCCAGTTCAGCTAATTTAAGAGAACAGATTAGAGATATTCTTAATAGTAGCGATCCGATAGTTTGTGAGGTTATGGTACCAACAGATGAAGTCCGCGCCCCTAGCCTATCATCCTTCAAAAAAGATGATGGTACTATGGTATCTAAACCCCTAGAAGATTTGTGGCCTTTCTTAGAACGGGAGGAGTTTATTTCTAATATGATTGTGCCTTTAGTCGAAGAGTAAATTTAGATTTATTTATTAAATTACACAAGGAGAATATATGTTAGTTGAAAAGAGTATCACCAAATATATTACTTTTTCCGAAGAAAGTATCCTCAATGCCTTAAAAAAAATCAGCAGCAATGGCAGAAGAGTGGTGTTTTGCTTGACGGAGGATGGAGTTCTAGAAGGGATATTTACAGACGGTGATTTCCGTAGATGGATGATTGCACAAAATGATATGGATCTGAATAAACCCATTCATTTTGCTTATAATAAGAAATTTTTATTCGTTTGGGAAGATGAGGGATTAAGCAAATGCGAGGCCTATTTCTCCAATGGTGGCGAGGTGATGCCAATTTTAGATCGTCAACGACGATTAATTGCGATCGCATGGAACCGCTCACCAGGGATAACCATTGGGGATTTTGTCATTAGTCATAATTCATCAACTTTTGTCATTGCTGAGATTGGCAACAATCATAATGGAAGTTTAGACTCAGCTAAAAAACTGATTGATTTAGCCAAAGAAGCAGGAGCGAATTGCGCTAAGTTCCAAATGAGAGATTTATCGTCTCTTTATCACAATGCTGGCAACGCCAATGATTTTTCCGAAGATTTGGGTTCTCAATATACATTAGACCTGTTATCTCGATTTCAACTTAGTCAACAGGAAATGTTGGCGGCGTTTGATTATTGTAAAGAGAGAAATATTCTTCCCCTATGCACTCCTTGGGATTTAGAAAGTCTAAGCTTACTAGAAAATTACGGGGTGTCTGCTTATAAAGTAGCCTCTGCCGATCTTACTAATTATGACCTACTTACAGCCCTCGCAAAAACTGGAAAACCTTTAATTTGTTCTACGGGAATGTCTAATGAGTCGGAAATTATTGAAGCGGTCAAACTATTAAAGAGTTTGGGAACACAGTATATATTACTGCACTGTAATTCCACATATCCCGCCCCCTTTAAGGACATTAATCTTAATTATTTAGATCGTCTTAAAGAAATCGGTGAATGTCCTGTCGGTTATTCTGGTCACGAACGCGGCATTTATGTGGCCATCGCTGCTGTAGCAAAAGGAGCAAAGGTTATCGAAAAACATTTTACCTTAGATAAGTCTTGGGAAGGTAACGATCATAAGGTTAGCTTGTTATTTCCCGAATTTCAAGGGATGGTAGAGGGAATCAGACAAGTAGAAGAAGCGATGGGAACAAACTCCGAACGTCGTCTTAGTCAGGGGGAGTTAATGAATCGAGAAACCTTAGCTAAAAGCTTGGTAATTACCTGCGATTTAGCACCGGGAGAAATCATTACAGAAGAAATGCTGGCTGTGAAAAGTCCTGGTCGTGGATTACAACCCAACCGCAAACAAGAACTGATTGGACTAAAAGCTAAGAGAAACTTGAAAGCTGGTGATTTCTTTTTTGACAGTGATTTAATATCAGAAACAATTCAACCGAGACAGTACGATTTCCGTAGAAAATGGGGGATACCAGTTAGGTATCATGACTTTCAAAAACTATTGAATAAGACCAACCTTGAACTGTTAGAATTTCATCTCAGCTATAAAGACATGGAAGCTGATATAAGTCAATACTTTAACTCTAGTTATAATTGCCAATTAGTTATTCATAGTCCTGAATTATTTGCAGGAGATCACATTCTCGATTTGTGTTCTCAAGATGCAGCATATCGTCAACAGTCAATCGAAAATTTACAAAAAGTTATTGACATTACTAGAGAACTGACTAAATTTTTTCCGAACACAACTAAAACGCAAATAGTAACCAATGTAGGAGGATTTACCTTGGATGCTTTTCTACCAGCAACACAGCGTCATAAATTGTATGAAACTCTTCTAGACAGTTTGGCAAAACTTGATCAAACGGGAGTTGAGATTATCCCCCAAACAATGCCACCTCTACCTTGGCACTTTGGTGGACAGAGCCATCATAATATATTTGTAGATCCCGATGATATAGCCTATTTCTGTCGTGAGCATAACTATCGAATCTGTTGTGATGTCTCTCATGCAAAACTAGCCTGTAATCGTTATAAATGGTCCCTAACAGAGTATATTGAAGAGGTGGGACAGTACATTGCTCATCTGCACATTGCTGATGCTACTGGTGTGGATGGAGAGGGATTACAAATTGGAGAAGGGGAGATTGATTTTCCTGCTCTCGCTGAAGTCCTAAACAAAGTAAACCTTCAAGCGTCTTTTATTCCTGAAATTTGGCAGGGACATAAAAATGGAGGTGAGGGTTTTTGGATAGCGTTAGACAAGCTTGAACGCTTTTTCTAATTCAGAGAAAAGCTGTAAATTTTTTACCAAAACTGGAGGATAACCCAAAATGATCAACTTTGAAGACTTTCAAACGAAAATTCAGAAAGCAATCGATGTCAGAGATTCTAGATTAGAAGTTCTGGAAGGTAAAAAACATAAGCCTTTAGCTATATTTGGTTATGGGAATAAAGGTAAACAAATATCCAAGCAGCTAAGACTCGCAAAGCAAGCGGTACAAATTTATGATGTAAACCCTAATGCCTTGGAAAGTGCCTGTAGCGATGGATTTGATGTGGTCCATCAAATCGATGACTTAATCGATTTTCAAGTGATCTTAGGCTCCGGACAAAATCAGATTGAGCAAAAGGATATGGTTTTTGACAATTATATATTTTATGAAGAGGCAACATTTTTTTACGATTTAGTGCATTTACAGTCTAGGAAAAGAGATATGTCTAATTGCATTGTCCATGATCTGGATAGACTATATTGGGTATATACTGTTTTGCAGGAAGACTCCAAGAGTCAATTTTTAGATATTCTTTTATTTAGAGCTTCGCTCAATCCACTTCATCTCCAAAACTCCCGCGTGAATAACAAATGGATGTGGTTTGATGTACCTCTTAAATTCAAGTCAAGAGACTATAAAAACTTTCTTGATGTTGGTGCTTTTGACGGCGATACAATAAAAGCAGCGCGATCATTTTTTCCATTAGATCGGGTTCATGCGGTAGAAGCAAATCTTGAATTTGTTAACAAAATTGCGCAGCAGGCAAAGGATTTTTTAAATGGTCTTGTCATTTATCCTTATGCAGCTTGGTCTAGTGATTGTATGCTTTCTTTTTTGGAAGATCACAATGGGATGTTCTCTGTTGTACAGGAAGAGTCTGGAAGTGTTTGTGCAGCAAAGCTCGATTCGATAATCAATGAAAATGTTGATTTAATTAAGCTAGATATAGAAGGTTCCGAAGCAGAAGCTCTAAGTGGTTGTACAAAGCTTCTTTCTTCTGCTCCTGATGTTTTAATCGCTGCCTACCACAGACCCTCTGATCTTGTTGACATTGTTTCTACCCTTTTAGCGCAAAATCCTAAATATAAAGTATATTTTAGGCATTACTCAGATGTGTATGATGACTCAATTTTGTATTTTATTAGCTAAAGATAGTGCCTGTCCACTACTAGCTTTCTCACTGGCTCTGCCCAGGTTTGTGTTGACGATCTAACCCTGTAAATTTACACCATCTAAAACTTAGGAGGATAAAAATGAAAAATAAAGCTTTGCATCTCGAGAGTGATGAGTTTACTCAAAGAAGCGCAACTGAAGCGGAGATAGATACATCACTTCGTAAATATGTTGATCAATTGTTGCCAGTCATGGGGGGTAGAGCTTGGAACTGGGACATTCAGGTAACGCTCAAGCGACAAGTGTTTTCTCGTTTAATTCACTACTATGAGTTGTACAAAAAGATCGTTGATGTACAAGGTGTAATCTTGGAATTTGGAGTACAATGGGGTGCTACGCTCACAACGTTGAACAATCTTCGGGGAATGTTTGAGCCGTATAACCACGCACGTAAGATATATGGTTTTGACACTTTTGAAGGTTTCGCAACCATTGATGAGAAAGACGGAGGGTTTTCAAAAGTAGGACAGTACAAGGTATCAGAAGATTATGAAAAAGTTCTTGAGGACATCTTGAACTTGCATCAAGGCTTATCACCTATCCCTCAAATTAAAAAGTTTGAATTGATTAAGGGAGATGCTTCAGTCACATTTCCTAAGTGGTTAGATGATAACACTCACGCCATTGTTGCCATGGCTATTCTTGACATGGATGTTTACAAGCCAACCAAAGATGTCTTAGAAAAAATCATTCCTAGACTAACCAAAGGTTCTTTACTGGTGTTTGATGAACTGAACTGTCAGCACTTCCCTGGAGAAACTCAAGCTGTCGCCGAGGTTCTTGGTTTAAATAATCTAGCGTTAAGATGTTTCCCTCATCAGCCTTACTGTTCTTGGGCTATTTGGGAAGGCTAATCCATCTGCTTAGCGGTTTGGTTGAATTCCTTATTCGCTTTACCGCTGAGTTAACCTCATTTTTTTATGATGAATAATGTATCTTCTTAAAAATAATAAACTTGTTGGCAATGTCAAAAAACATAGATTTGTCCGTTTCTTGCTGGTTGGCGTACTAAATACCATTTTTGGTTATTTTCTCTATGGTACGCTAATCTTAATTGGACTGGATTACAAGTTAGCTGTCTTGCTGGCTACCATTCTGGGAGTTTTATTTAACTTTCAGACCACAGGAAGACTGGTTTTGGGGTTGAGTTAATCCATGACAAATACCACAAATCATAAAGCACTGATTACAGGAGGTTCTCGCGGCATTGGAGCAGCTATAGCCTCAGCACTAGAGAGTCAGGTAATTCAGATTATCGCCCCTAAACGCTCAAAAAAAGTAAAAATTGGAGGACAAACAGCATGGTAATGGTTAGAATGCAAGTCTCCTTAGAGTCTTTAATCGAGGCAATTGCTACCCTTGATTTAGGAGTGAAACGAAAACTTATGGAAATTATAGAAGATCAGATTTTTGAATCAGAAGAAGAGTCCATGGAAAATGATCCAGAGGTGTTAGCTGAAGTAGAGGAAGCACGAAAAGCTTATCAGATAGGCGACTATCAAACTATTCAAGAATATATCACTAATCAATCTGAACAAGCTTCATGAATTACGAAGTCATCATCCCTAAACCTGTGCAGAAGCAGTTGAAAAGCTTTCCAGATGATGTGCAAACTCGCCTGAACGAAAAAATCCTTCTGCTGACTGACGAACCCCGTCCTTCGGGAGTTAAAAAGTTGAAAGGCTATGCCAATGAATATCGTCTTAGGGTAGGTGATTATCGAGTTCGCCACCTATGGTATTCTAGTTCGTGCAGTCTGTCCAGGTTATGTGGGGACGGAGCTAACTTTTGCTAACAACTCACCTGAGCAGTTGGCGGGAATTGCCGCTTCCATTCCCCTCCAGTGCCGGCTCTCTTGGGTTTGGTGGGTACAATGTACTCTAAGATACATTCCTCCTAGCGAGGAAGTGGAAGGAACCACAGAGACACAGAGGACACAAAGATCGATCTATCCTATGTAAGCTAAACTTATCACACAGAACCTAGAAGATCCCAATACCTACCTCACCGGACAAAGTATAATTATTGATGGAGGATTTACCTATAAATAAAATCCGAATTATCATAACATATAAAAAATCGCAACTGTCTATTGGAGATAAATCGTAAAATGTATCTTCTTAAAAAGAATAAATTTGTCGCCATTGTCAAGAAACACAGATTTGTCCGTTTCTTGCTGGTTGGTGCAATAAATACCCTGTTTGGTTATTTTTCCTTTGCCACTCTCATTCTTATTGGACTGGATTACAAGTTAGCCGCTCTGCTGGCTACCATTCTGGGAGTTTTATTTAACTTTCAAACCACGGGAAGACTGGTTTTTGGTAGCAAAAACAACAAATTGATTTTTCGTTTTGTCTTAGTTTATGTGGTGACTTTCTTGTTGAATGTGGAAGCCCTGAGAATTGTTGATGCTATTGATATTGGGATCGAGCAAAAAACTAAAATGTTAATCGCTGGTGCTATCTTGCTGTTGCCGATGGCTGTCCTTTCTTTTGTTTTGATGAAACTATTTGTTTTTAGAGAAGGATCACAATGAAAAAAATTACTGTAATGACCCCTTGTTATAATGAAGAAGGAAATGTCGAGGATCTTTACCTACGAGTTAAAGAGGTTTTCAATCAGTTACCTAACTATGAGTATGAACATCTTTTTATTGATAACGCTTCTCACGACAAAACTGTTGATATACTGAGAAATATTGCTCAAAAAGACCCCGGGGTCAAGGTCATCGTTAATGCTAGAAATTTCGGTCCCGTTCGTTCTGGTTACCATGGTATTCTTCAGTGTTACGGGGATGCGGTTATTCCTATTGTGGCAGACCTGCAAGATCCTCCCGAATTAATCCTAGAATTTGTCAAGAAGTGGGAAGAAGGCTATAAAGTTGTTAAAGCGGTTAAAACTCCGGTGAAAGAAGGAGCTTTTTTCTATTTTGCCAGACAAATTTTTTATTCTTTAATGGACAATCTTTCAGATATAAAAATTACTAGAAATTTTACAGGTTTCGGGTTATACGATCAGAAAGTCATCAATGTTCTACGAGAGATTAACGATCCCTATCCCTATTTTAGGGGACTCATCGAAGAGTTAGGTTTTGAAAGTTTCTCTTTTGAGTATCAACAACAACGGCGAAAACGGGGTATTAGTAGTTACAACTTCTATCGATACTATAGCGAGGCGATGCTGGGTATTACCAGTCACTCCCAAGTTCCCCTCAGACTGGCGACCATGTTAGGCTTTGCTTTGTCCCTCTTGAGTCTGCTAGTTGCCTTAGGTTATTTAATCGCCAAATTGTTGTTCTGGGATTATTTTCCTTTAGGAACCGCACCAATCATGGTCGGACTATTTTTACTCGCTTCTGTGCAACTATTTTTTATCGGCATTATCGGGGAATATATTGGCTTAATGCACATGAGAATTTTAAAAAGACCTTTAGTTGTGGAACGAGAACGGATTAACTTTGAGTGAGTTATCTTATGTAAGGACAATAAAATGATAAATAACCAAATTGATTTACGGTGGTGGCTACTTAGTAACTTGGCAAATGTTCAATCTTTGTCAATTATTTACAGAATATCGGTAATAGTCACTTTTATTATCTTCATTTTTTTAGCTTTTTCTCCTCTCATATTCCTGAGAACTCCCACGAGTAAGCTCCAGAAATTTTTATTGTCAAATCTAATATTTATTACATCTTTAGTGACTTTTATTTTGGCAGCACGCTGGCCAGGTTTCTTGCCACCAATGCTAAACCCCGATGAGGCACTATTTACCGCAGGTGCAATAAAACTGTTGAAAGATCCAGTTTTCTGGCGTGCGGTAGATACAGGTTCATCTGGACCTCTCAATGTTTATCCTCTGACTCTACCAGCTTTTTTCGGGTTCAGAATTGAATATGCTAGTAGTCGTGTGATCGGCTTAATCATGATAATTGCTGCTATTGTTTGTCTTTATTATGCTTTATCCACTCTCTACGATAAGAGCCTTTCTCGCCTAGCAATAGTTCCCGTTGTTACAACTGTCGCCTTAATGACATTTTTTGACTATGTGCATTATACAAGTGAACATTTTTCGGTTGCAATATTAAGTGTGGCTTTGTTAATCGTTTGTAAATATTATGCTGGTAATTCATCTAATCCTAATCACCTGATATTTGCCTTGGGTTTTATCCTGGGAACTACTCCTTTTGCAAAAATTCAGTCAGTTCCTATAGCTTTCTCAATTGCTTGTATATTTTTGCACATCCTCTGGCTAAAAAGCAGAGCAAGAGGTCAATTTATCAGGAGTTTTGCTGCTTTCTTTCTTGGGGGAATGTTGTTCTCGGCTTTAGTCCTACTATATCTAACAATTTTCTCAATATATGATGCTTTCTGGAAATCTTATATACAACAGAATTTATTGATTTATTCTAGCCATGGTTTGATGGGAGACGTAAATCAACTAAGCTTTTTCGGAAAAATCAACATATTTCTTCGGATGTTAAGGGGAGTGCAAGATACACAGAGATTATTTTTATTAACAGCAATTGTCTTGATATTAGGAGTACCATTTTTAATAATAAAGCGTGTTTCCTTAAGCCAAAATCAAGAAAAGTCCAAGACATTTTGCTTTGTCTATTACAGTTTATTTATTTTGGTTGCATCGAGTTACTCAGTTATTAAACCAGGAAACGGATTTACTCATTATTTGCTGTTTCTAATCATACCTAGTGGATTTCTCATCGGCGTTTTTATGGGTGAACTGGCACAAGTCTTACAAGTGTCAAAATTAACTCGTTCAAACTTAAAGTTCTCTCTCTTAACAGGTGTCATTTTGATTACAGTTGCTAGTGGTTTTTTAGAATTTGCCACAACGATAACATCAGATAATGTTTACCTTAATAATCGCAGAAGATTTGCTAAAAATTATCTTAGTCCCATTGCAGAAACTATTCTCAAGTATGCTTCTCCTGGTGAATCTATGGCTGTCTGGGGATGGGCATCAGAGTTATATGTTGACACGGGACTTATGCAAGCAACAAGGTCCGGTGTGATCGGGCCACTTAAATACTCTCCCCTACAGCAATATTTTTTCAAACAGTATGCAGACGATCTGATTAATTCTAATGCTAAGTTATTTGTTGATGCTGTAGCTCCAAGAATGTTTTTCTTTACCGATAGAGAAACTCAGGGACACGAAGTTTTTCCTGAAATTGCTAGGGTTATCAAGGAAAATTATCGGCTAGTTGATGAAGTTCAAGGAGTTCGTATTTATCTTAAAAAATAATCCTACGCTGTCTTACCTCTTGTTCTTGGTTAAACAACCACTGAAGTGGTTACTACTAACCTGGAAGCTTGTAAACCAGATTTGATGACCGAATAAATATAGAATCTTTTCGCTAATTGTCTTGGAGAGATGGGTTAGTTATAATGACAAGTCGAGGATTTTCTGACGGAACTCTACTGGATAGGATTTCATTCGTTGTGCAATTTGGCTATCGTTAACGTTATACCTTATATTTAACGTCAGTTCAGCTTAAGGGGATTTCGTCAGGACTCGGACGAGAGAATGAGGGTTTTAGCCTACGGCAGAATCAGGATTGTAGCTTATCCCGAACTCGGGTTATTTATGAGAAAGGCTATAATTTAACGAATAATCTCTTTTAACCAAACGTTTACGGGTAATTAAAGGAGAGTTTACCAGTCATTAATCCTTGAACTCTAGAGTAGTAAAGGCATCTTCATCACTACAGTATGAGTAACGCTACCTTTACAGAAAAATTTAACACTTTTACTGGTTCGGGATTCGCCCCGATTCCGAGTCTCGGTCAGCTAGATTCCGACCTTTGGATTATTTCCGGTCTTTCCGATGGCAGTATGACCTATGGGGACACCCGTACTTCTTCAGGAGATTTTGCCAGAGGACAGACATCTAACCGCGTCACCACTGGGGGAGTTTATGCTTTCAGCATCGCTTCGGGAAATAATGCTTTTGGGGTACAACCCACAGTAGATGATTTTACCCCCGGCGCTATCACCCTACGCTTACAGAATGTCACTAATAGCTTAGTGGATTCGATTACTCTTTCCTATATCATCCGCTTTCGCAACGACCAAAACCGGGCTAATTCTCTCAATTTTTCCTACTCTGGGGACGGAAATAGTTTTACTCCTTTTAGTAGTTTAGACTTTACCACCCCGGGGAGTTCCGATAGCTTGGGTTGGCAGTCGGTAACTCGTTCTATTACCCTTTCTAGATTAAGTATCGCCGCTAATAGTAATTTTTTCCTACGTTGGACGGGGGATGATGTTAGTGGTAGCGATGGTCGCGATGAATACGCAATTGATGATATTGCCGTGACTGGTTTAGCCGCTCCTGGTACATTTGTTCCGCCCACTCCTACCCTCGTAAAAATCCATGAAATTCAAGGTACGGGTTTAGTCAGTCCAATTTTAAATCAATTGGTGACTGTAGAAGCGATCGTGGTGGGAGATTTCCAGGGTAATACGGGATTAAGTGGTTTTTATCTCCAGGAGGAAGATAGCGACAGCGATAGTAATCCTCTGACTTCGGAAGGTTTATTTATTTTTGAAGGCAATATCCCGATTATTAACGTTACTATCGGCGATAAAGTTAGGATTACAGGAACAGTTAGTGAATTTGGTAACGCGGGGGTATCTTTAACCCAACTGAGCAGCATCACAGAAGCGTTAATTATTTCTAATAATAATCCCTTACCCACAGCCGCCACTATTAGCAATCTCTCGGCAGCCAATGCTCAACCGCAAGTTTTAGAAGCTTTTGAGGGAATGCGGACAACTTTCGCCGAAACTCTCTCCTTAACCGAATATTTCCAACTTGGTCATTTTGGTAGTGTGGTTTTATCCTCTGGGGGACGTTTACAGCAACCCACTAACGTTACCAATCCGGGGACAGATGCCAATACTTTACAAGCGAGCAATAATCTGCGACGAATTACCCTGGATGATGGCAGTAATCTCACTTTTCCGACGACTTTATTCGGACGTGGTGGCAATCCCCTCAGTACCAGTAATATTTTACGGGCCGGGGACGCAGTAACGGGATTAACCGGAGTTTTAGACCAACGTTTCGGAGTCTATCGCATCCAGAATAACCAAGGTGTGGACTTCCAAGCGGTGAATAATCGCTCAGAAACCCCCGCTAATGTGGGAGGTAGGCTAAAAATTGCCAGTTATAACGTCCTTAATTACTTTACCACCATCGCCGATGGTACTAATAATGCCCGGGGTGCCAACAGTATCAACGAATTTCAGCGTCAAGAGGAGAAATTAGTCACGGCGCTTATCGGTCTTGATGCCGATGTTTTCGGGTTGATAGAATTGGAAAATAACGGCGATGGGGCGATATCTAAGCTTGTTAACGCTTTAAATGCCGTTGCAGGTGCAGGAACCTACGCTTTTATCCCCACAGGTAAAATTGGCACCGATGCGATTAAGGTGGGAATCATCTACAAACCCGCTCAAGTTACCCCTGTAGGTGATTTTAAGATCTTAGACAGTAGCGTTGATCCTCGTTTCGATGATACTCGCAATCGTCCCGCCCTAGCACAAGCCTTCCAAGAAGTCAATACCGGTGCCAAATTTAATTTAGTCGTCAATCACCTAAAATCAAAAGGTCAATCGCGCTTAACTAATACAAGTGATCCTAACTTCGATCAAGGGGATGGCCAGGGTTTCTGGAATGCCAGTCGCACCAATGCGGCCTTAGCCTTAAAGGATTGGATAGCCACGGATCCCACTAATAGCGGTGATGGGGATTATTTAATTATCGGGGATCTCAATGCCTACGCCCAAGAAGACCCAATTCGAGCACTCGAATCAGCAGGATATACGAATTTAGTGGGTCAATTTGTGGGTATTAACGCTTATTCCTACGTTTTCGATGGACAAGCTGGTTATCTCGACCATGCTCTGGCTAATGCTAGTTTAGTCTCCCAGGTAACGGGAGTGACGGAATGGCACATTAACGCTGATGAACCTAGTGTTTTCGACTACGATGACAATATCGTTGACCCCGGGGAAAATCCCTCCAATCCTCCCTTAAACCCTTCTGCACTCTACCAAATTAATCCCTATCGTACCAGTGACCATGATCCCGTTTTAATTGGTTTAAATTTAACCACTCCCCAACCCTTTAAACTGCAATTATTCCATTTTTCCGACAACGAAGGTGGAATTTCAGCCCTTGATGATGCCCCGCGCATGAGTGCGGTGTTAAATGCTTTGCGACAGCAGGACATCGATAATGACGGTGTAGCTGGTTTTGCCAATACCCTCACCCTTGCGTCTGGAGATGCCTACATTCCGGGGCTATTTTTCGGGGCCAGTGAACAGGTATTCGGGGCAGTTGGCCGCGGCGATATCCAGATTCTCAACAATTTGGGAGTACAAGCGAACGCTTTTGGCAATCATGAATTTGACCAAGGTACAGCAGTTGTCCGTAATCTCATTCTTCCCAGTGGCAACTATCCGGGTACAAATTTCCCCTATCTCAGTTCTAATCTTAATTTTGCCCCCGATACCAACTTAGCCAGTTTAGTGACTGCCGATGGTCAGGAAGCGAGTACCATTGCTAATAAAATCGCTAAGAGTACGGTGATTACTCTGCCCGATGGTCAGAAAATTGGCATTGTTGGGGCAACTACCCCGATTTTACGCTCAATTTCCAGTCCGGGTAACGTGGGAGTTTCTCCTGCTAATCCAGATGACCTTGATGCTTTAGCGGCCATTATTCAAGCTTCCGTCGATGCACTTTTGGCCGCTAATCCGGGGATGAATAAGGTCGTTTTGTTAGCCCATATGCAACAATTATCGATCGAACAGACCCTAGCAGAACGTTTACGCAATGTCGATATTATTGTAGCTGGTGGTTCCCATACTCGTTTAACCGACGAAAATGACCGTTTACGAGCCGGAGACACCTTCCAGGGCGTTTACCCCATTGTTAAAACTAACCCGGACGGAAAACCCGTAGCGGTAGTTAATACCGATGCCAATTATAAGTACTTGGGGCGCTTAGTTATCGATTTTGATAGCAATGGTCATATCATTCCCGAAAGCTACAATCCCAATATTAGCGGCGCTTACGCCACCGATGCCCAAGGGGTGACGGAAGTGGGGGGAACAGGATTAGAAGACCCCGAAATTCGGGGGATTACCAATTCCCTCAGAGAGGTTATTAACGCTCAAGAAGGCAATTTCTTCGGTTTTACGCGAGTTTTCCTCAACGGTCAACGGTCGGGGACAGGATTAGATGGAGTTCGTCAACAGGAAACCAATCTCGGCAATATTACCGCCGATGCTAACCTAGCTGAGGCCAAAACAACCGATGCTAACGTGGTTATTTCCCTGAAAAATGGCGGTGGTATTCGCAATAGCATTGGCAGTATCATCGTTCCCACTGGTACAGAAGCAGTACGGGTAGCCCCCGAAGAAGTACCCGGAGTGAAACCGGCCGGGGGAATTTCGGAAGTAGCGATTAAAAATGCCCTCAGTTTTAATAATTCCCTCAGTCTCACCACTGTCACCGCTAGTGAGTTAAAGGGGATTTTGGAGTACGGTCTGGCGGCTAGTACAAACGACCCTGCTAATTCCCAAGGCCGTTTCCCGCAAGTGGGAGGAATGGCCTTCAGTTTCGACCTTGATGACCCCGCCGGCAGTCGGATAAAATCTTTGGTAATCAAGGATGAAAACGGCACAGTTATCGATGTGGTGGCGCAAAATGGCGCAATTGTCGGTGATGCTAATCGTAGCTTCCGCATGGTGACTCTTTCTTTTCTTCTTGATGGCGGTGATGGTTATACCATTCCCCAGCGCAATCGCGTCAATTTGCTAGGCAGTACACCCAACTTCACTGGTAACGCAACTTTTGCCCCCGATGGTACGGAACAGGACGCTTTTGCGGAGTATTTACGGGCGAATTTCTTCAATCAACCCTTTTTAGGGGAAGATGTGAGCAGAGAATTTGATACCCGTCTGCAAAACCTCAATTTCCGCAGCGATGAAGTTTTGCGTTCTACTCGTTCGGGTACGGCCGGCATTGATAATCTAGTGGGTACTACCGGTGATGATGTCTTAGTCGGGTTCCAAGGTCGCGACACCCTAACTGGTTTAGGTGGTAATGATTTCTTTGTTTACGTTAGTCTTAGCGATCGCAGTGATACTATTACTGATTTTACCGTCGGCAGCGACAAAATTGTTCTCACACAACTGCTTAATAGTTTGAATTACACCGGCAGTAATCCCATTGCTGATGGTTATATCACTTTTACTGGTCGTGGTAGCAGTACGGTTCTAAATATCGATACTGATGGTTTTGGAACTGCTGCCAGTCCTTTATCCCTAGCGTTAATTAATAACGTTGCGGTGGCAGCCTTGAATAACCTTGCCAATTTCCTATTCTAGTTTTTTTTGGTGGGCTATCAATGCCCACCTGAGTTTTTTTAAGGAGTAATTCCCATGAATAAAGTTGCTGTGATCACAGGTTTAGCCCTAGCATATTTTGGTGTCAATGTCAATAGTTTGCAAGCGGCAAATATTACCTACAATTTTCAGGGTGCAATAACTTCTGGAAGTCTGACAGGAAGTTATTCCGGTTCGGCTAGTTTCGATGATGGGGCGATTACAGGCGTGGATTTTGAATCTACCCCCTTGACCAATATTAGTTTTAATCTCCTCGGCCATAGCTTTAATCTCGCTTCGGCCGATGCCCCTCCCGTGGCCAATTATTTCGATGGGACTTTTATTGGCATTGATTATAGTGTCACCTCTACTAATGCCTTCTTTCCTATCGCTAATTTTGCCCTGACTAGCGGATTGTTTAACCTCAGTGAAGCGGCTTTTACCTATAATACTCGCTTGGGTATTGCGGGACAAGGTAGCCTAACTTTTAGCAAAGTTCCTGAACCTTCTATGGTTATCGGTTTAATTACTTTAGGAGGAATAGGTCTTGTCCTCCGCAAAAGGCCCTAACTAATTTGGTTCTTCGGTTTGTGTTATGCAATCGACGAGGGTTATAAGGGATGAAACCCTTATAGAGAGAGACATTACTGCGATTTTTGTCAACTGTTTTCGATCTAGAGCGAACTAA
>VYLV01000009.1_pt1 | contig 26219 bp, 21 predicted proteins | sample 5114191 | NCBI WGS metagenome assembly VYLV01 (sample SAMN12291782, study PRJNA351875) | freshwater metagenome | isolation source: freshwater lake | place: USA: Michigan, Little Long Lake | collected 2013-08-08 | reverse complement strand
GCGCGAGGCGACCAATCCCAACAGGATAATACCCACCATATAGCCGATGACGATGATCCAGTCCAAGCTCGCCATCGATGCTTGTAGCGTGTCCATGTCTCTTCCCCCAGATGTAACGGGTTATCTGCGTAACCGTCCGATCACGCTAAAGTGACCACCCCCGTTCGACAACCATTGAAGCGTGAGTTTTCACAGCGCCTATACGCGACCGCATTTCAGCCTTCGCAAGGCTTGACCCGGTTCCAAACTTCAACGGATACTTGCCTAAATTAGCCGCCAACGCGCGGCAGAGGCTGGGGAAGATGTTAGGTTTGCTTGAATCCTTGGTTGCAGATCAACCGCTGTGGCAATTGTGCCTGATCTTGCTGGTCTGTCTGGTCGTTTTCGAATTCTTAGGGCGGAAACTGCGCCAAATTTTGCGTCGTCGCGCTGGTGCCCTCTCTGATGACAAGCCGGATGGGGTCGATTATCTGCTTTCCAGTGTCTTTTCCCTCTTAGGCCTTCTAATTGCCTTTACCTTTGGCATGGCTTTGGACCGTTATGAGTCGCGTCGCGATCTGGTGGTGCAAGAGGCAAATGCAATCGGTACCGCCCATATCCGTACCGCCTTTGCGGCAGAGCCTTTGCGCACGCAATTGCGCGAACAGTTAGAGGCTTATGCCAAAACGCGCTTGGCTTATGGTCAAGCTCCCTTCCATGACAAGCCACCCTTAGCTGCTGAGGCGGAGCGTCAGCGCGCCTTGCTGGCGACCCTTGGCATCGCCGCCACCCAAAGCGTCGCGTCTGCCCCAATGGGCCCTGCCGTCATGGCAAGCGTCAACGAGGTCATCGACGTCGGCAGTGCGCGCGAAGCGATCAATCTCGCGAAAGTGCCAACCAGTGTTGTCGCGATGTTGATCGGCTATGCCTTCGTTGCAGCCTTTGTTCTGGGCTACTCGCAACCCATGCTCAGTCTTGTGCACCGGATAGGTAATGGCTTGCTATTTCTGCTTTTAACCCTTTCGTTGGTCACGATCTTTGATCTCGACCGCCCGGCAACCGGCACGATCAAAGTCAGTCAACAGCCGTTGGTTGATTTGATCCGGGGGTTTAAGAACTAAGGCGAGCGCTTCGCACCTGAGGCTAGGGCCTCAATGATCCGGCATTCAGATATGATCCCACCGGCGCATTGTCCGACGAGGCTTTGCAACTGAACTTCTAGGGATTTGAGGTCGGCAATTTTCTGCTGAATTTCGGCCAATTGTTCACGTGCCATTTTGTCGATCGTGCTGCAGTCCTGGCCTTTGTCATCCGACGCCGACAAAAGCTGACGGATCGTGGTCAGATCGAATCCCAATTCACGCGCGCGGCGAATGAAATTTAGACGGTCTGCGTCTTCAGGCTGATAACATCGATAATTTGAGCTGGTACGCGGCGGTGAACGCAAAAGCCCCGCCTTTTCATAGAACAGAACCGTTTCAACCCTAACGCCTGCTCGCTTGGCTAAATCACTGGTTCGCATCGCTTGACCCTGTAGTTACTACAGAGATTAGGCATACATTTGGCGACTTGTGAGTCAACGGAGAAATTGCGATGGAAGTGCTCATACTGGTCTATGTTCTGGTCTATTTGACGGTCACCTTTGTGTGGCCAACTTGGCGACTTTGGCGTGTTCATGGAATCAATGGATTGGTTCTGCCGCGGGACGACAGTGCCCATGGTTTGATTGGTAAGTGGTTTAAGGGCCTTATGGCCGCAATCTTGGTTTTTGCTATTCTTCTTGCTTCAGGCCTCAGTCCCGCGCATTTCGGCCCTATACCATGGGCCGTGAATAAGGCCGTGCAGCAAGTTGGTTATGTGCTTTTTTTGCTGTCATTGGGCTGGATAATTTACGCACAATATCAGATGGGCCGGTCTTGGCGTATCGGATTTAAAGAAGATGATCGACCCGTCTTGGTCACAACCGGCTTGTTCGCACGCTCGCGCAATCCGATCTTTCTCGGCATGCGCGTGACCCTCTTGGGGCTATTCCTTGTCTTTCCCTGTGCGGTTACCTTGGCAATTCTCGTGCTTTCCGAAGCCTTGATCGCCATTCAAGTCCGGCTAGAGGAGGCGCATTTAAGCAAGAGCCTAGGTGAAACCTATCTGGCCTATGCAGCGGTCACCCCGCGGTGGCTTTAGGATGTAACCCACGCCCGCCTCCGCGCGTAGCCCACAGAGGTGCTGGGGCTGCACCAATCAGCGCTGGATCGGGGAATAGGAATGATATTACAGGCGCTCGACACTGGTTTGATCCTCTGTGCCCTCTTGATGGGCTTTCTTGTGCCAAGATCCACCACCTGCGCCGTCGCCGCGGTTTTGGAAGTGCTAGATCGCGGCCGCGCTTGGCGGTTTGGCGGATTTGCTTTGGCCAGTCTTAGCGCGATGGTATTTCTCTGGCCGATAGCCTGGTTCACGCCCCTGCCGATCCACTTTGCTCCTTCTATCATGCCCAGCGCCTTGATTATTCTGGGCGGACTTGTGTTTGGCATGGGTGCTGCCCTGAATGGGGCGTGCGTTTTTGGTACGCTCACAAAAATCGTCAGCGGCGATACGTCTTATCTGTTTGTCCTGCCAGGCTTGTGGTTAGGTGCTCTTGTCCTTGGTCTGACGGGTATTTCGGTTCAGCCGCACATGATGGCTCCTACGACATTGGCAACTCCATCCACACTGCCGCTCCTCTTCTGGGGTGGGGCTTTTACCCTTTTGGTTTTGACGGTGTGGCTGTTTCTCCGCCATGGGAAGGGGAATAAGGCGTCGGCCATGGTGGCGATTGGCGTGATTGGCGGTCTTCTCTACACCATCCACCCCGCTTGGAATTATAGTGTTGCGATCCATGATTTCGCGCAAGCTATCGTGTCGGCCCCCCAGCATATGGCCGATGGCTTGTTGCCGTTCCTTGTTGGCGCGGCTTGCTTTGGCGGTGTCACTTCCACGCTGGCGGCGGGTACCTTCAAGCTGAAGTCGCCCAGCCTACGCGGCAGTACGGGTTCCATGCTTGGCGGGTTCTTGATGGCCTTTGGGCTCGTGATGATCCCCGGCGGCAATGACGGCCTGATCCTTTTTCTTCTCCCCAGCCTGATCGGATCTGCCGCCTTGGCCTATGTGGCCATGAACGTGGGCATTCTTGGCACGTTGTTACTGGGGCGGGCATTACCCCTTCGCGTCACACGCTAAGCCTTTAGAACTCGCGTGGCACGGGAATCGCTTCTCCAGATTGGCTTGTCCCAAACAGACACAAACGCCCTTGGCACTGTCTGGGACCCCAACTTGGAGTGAAGAGAATGCGTAAGCCAGTCATCGTCGCCACAGCTCTCGTCGCTGCTGCTTTGGCAGCAGGTTTTGCCTTCGCCGGAGTCCAAACCAATACAGGTCACGCCAGCACCCCAGAGCGGGACGCTACTTATCGCAGCTGCTTACAAGCAGCCGACGCCAAATTTGACGGCCTCAATTTCGATCTTCTGGTTGGCGAAGCCGCTGACAAGGTTGCCCTACGCAACCGCGCTATGCGTGCACATTGCGACGCTTACCGCGCAGACCTCACCACCCGTTGGAACGGCTTTGCAGACTCCTGCCAAGACACCGCCGCTTATTCGGGCCTTGATGGCTGGAATCTGAGCGCCAACAGCGTTTCCAGAATGCGCCAAGTCTGTGCGGCCATGACGGCCAACAAGTCGGCAGCGAAGTAGGGCTTTGGGGCTTTGGACCCGAAGGTCCTTTGCGACTACTCGTATTACCAAATAATCAAGGAAAGCAAGCTTGAACTGGGCTGGTTGTGAATAGCGCTGCTTGTTGCAGTTGTCTCTTCTTCTTTAATGGCATGGAGCTAGCCCAAAAATTGTCGTTGACCGCCTTTAGGGCCCATGCTTGGATGTTGGCTTGAAGGACATTATTGGGGGGGAAGCATGCGAGAAACGAAGCCCTTCCTTCTGGTTTTGTTGGCATTGCTTGCGCTTCTAGGCCTAGGCCTCATTGTGCTTGCGAACTTCGGCGACGCGTCTGTTGTTGCAGCAACTGGAGGCATCTATGGCGCCCTGGAGTCAGCCGGCGAGCAAAACAATGTCGCTCTACGCAATGATCTCTACGCGACGGTGTTGCGCCTCAAGGATCTGTGGGCGGCAGTCAACTTGGGCGGCGTCACCGCTCTGTTACTCGCGCTTTTCGCGTTCGTGGTCGTATGGCGGAAACGCGACTAACCTATCCGTCCGGCTGACCTACCCCAGTCTTTTCAGGCCGTGCTGAGCGATCTGCCGCTCAGAGCCTGTTGAGCGTTGATATGGGCCTCTCCAATGTCGCATTCGCCAGACGCTGCAGCACGAATTCATTGCAGGTTAAAGGGGCGCAAATACATGTGCCTAGACTTAGGAATTCAGAGCGGCAAGCCAAGTCCCGTCTCGATGTCCTGATGTGCACCCATGAATTCGGTCCACACCACGCTATTTATTCAGTTTCCTGCCTTGTGCAGGGTCAGACAGGCTGCTTTAGCTTTTCAAGCCAAACATTGCGCCCAATTGACGTCGCGCACGGTCTACCTGCGGGCTAATTTTTGAGTGCACAAAGTGTCTTAATGCTTGTGGCCGTTGTTTCTTCACATGAAAGAAAAAACTGGTGCCGCAAACAGGATTCGAACCTGCGACCCCATCATTACGAATGATAGCACAAGCCTTTTGCGAAGCTTTGCATAAATTTACGAACGATTATTTTATCAATAAATATCAATATGATAAATCAACTATGATACTGTTGGCCATTGTGGTGATTTGTGCTATTTGGTTCCCGGGTGCGGACTATATGCGGACTAATTTGGATTAGTCCGCAGGTCTGGGAGGAGCTTCATGTCGACAGCTCAGGCGAAATTGACCAAGCGGCTACTGGATGATCAAGGGACCCGCCCGTTCTCTCTGAACGATCGTGAGGTTCTGGGCTTTCGTGCACGCCGACAGACCGAGGGTGGCTCTGTTACATTCGAAATTCGTTATCGCGCAGATGGCAAAGAACGATTGTTGAGTATCGGCAGGTGGGGCCCTGTAACCGTGGAGCAAGCTCGCACTCTGGCACGCAAGTATTTGGGTGAAGTTGCAAGTGGGGCAGACCCCCAAGCTAATAAGGCTGCCAAGCGGCTGGCCGATGCCGCTGCTCTCACTGTGGCGGAGGCAGCTCGCCTCTATCTAGAGCATGGCCCTACAGACAAACCCGACAAGCGTGCTTCGTCCTGGTCATGTGATGCAACCGCCTTTAATCGCCATCTGATCCCAATGCTGGGAAAACGTCGACTTGAATCCATCACAACAGCCGACCTGGCCAAATGGCAGAGCGATGTTGCTGCTGGAAAAACCTCCATGCATGAGAAAATGGGCGTGCGGCGCTTAGCTCGCGTAACCGGCGGCAAGGGTGCGGCAACACGCAGCATGCTCGCTGTAAGCGCCATGCTGTCATGGTGCGTCAAGCGTAAGCTACTTCCAGCCAATCCCGCCCGAGACGTTGTGCGCTATAAAGCCGGTGGCACTGATCGCTACCTCAGTGAAGAGGAAGGCATGCGCCTCTGGCAAGCTGTCGAAGATCTTGAAACAGAAAGAGCCATTTCTCCCACTCATGCCATTATTTTCCGGCTTCTTGCGCTGACCGGAGCCAGACGCAACGAGATCGTTGGCCTTCGATGGTCAGAAGTAGACCTAAGACGCAGGTTGATCTTGTTGCCACCTTTACGGCACAAGTCCGGCACAGCATCCAAGCCCAAGGCTATCCCACTGCCAGTATCCGCCGCCGAGCTATTGTCGCAATGGCCACGCCATTCGCACAAAGGACCCGGCTTGGACTGGCTATTTCCTAAGGCCGATGGATCAGGCCCGATCGAGCCGCCAAAGCGCGCATGGGCCAAAATCACCGGCAAGGCCGGGCTCCCCGGACTGAGAATACACGATCTGCGCCATACTGTAGCCAGTTGGGCCGTCGCACGCGGCGTGTCGCTGCCAACAATTGCCAAGCTACTCGGACACGCAAGTACGGCCAGCACCCAGCGCTATGCTCATCTAGGTTTGGATGCGGGAGCTGATGTGCTTGAAACTGTCGCCTCTGTTTATCAGGCCGCCAATAAAGTCGCAGACTACCCAGCGGATGACGCTAAAACTGCTAATCCTGCAAAAAATGGGAAACAATGATCGTGTCGAAGGATCTGGAAAAACCGTTACTTGAGTCAACCCTGACGCCAAAGCTTAGAAAACTGTTTGATGATGAGGTTCAGCGGCAGGCAAACTTTATCCAGAATGCTCTCGCGGCGGGAGCAGATGAAGAAGCACTGAATGCTTTTGGAATAACGAAACGACGCCATGGGACTGAGATCATCTCCGAACTCCTAAAATCTGCAGAAGTAGAGTATCCAGATCATGTCGCTTTTTTGAGACTGGCCGGCCCAGACATTTCAAAGGCTGTTGCTGCTAGAATTGGGAGGCCGTTTGCTGAATCTATATCTGATCTCATCGGAGCGGCACGAAGATTAGCAGACAAAACTTACGGAAGACATGGGTTACCAACTGGATTTACTAGGTATGGGCTGCCAGCAGGAGCCGACAAGACTGATTGGTCAAGCTGGAATAATATAGCTTCGCGTCCAATTGAGAATTGGCAATTGTTGGCAGACGCTTCAGAACTTGCAAAGTTAGCAGCCGCTTCAAAACTTGCGAAGTTGGCAGGCACTTCAGAATTTGCAAAGTTGGCAGATGCTATCAAAGATCATCCTATTAGCCATGCAGGGCAACTTCATGCAGCCGCTCGACGACTAGAGGCTGTATCCCTTGAAGATCCTGTGGACAAATTTATGCTTGTTGTCGCCTCAATGGAACTGCAGCGTTCGATAGACACATTGATCGCGGTTACAGCCAGGCGCATGGCCTCAGGCCTGACCCACGCTGATGCTCTATTTCGCGGTGAAGCTAACAAAACTGTCACCCGCAAGGGTGGAATGGCCGCCAGCGAAGCTAAGAAAGAAGAGTCGAGGACAAACCGTGATCGTGTCTTGGCAATCGCGCAGCCCATTCGGGAAGCCGAGCCTATGTTGTTCGACACTGAGCTTATAGAGAGAATTGAAGATAAAATGAGCAAGGATTTTCCAAAAAGACAATTGATCAAAAGGAAGACAATCGAGGGACACCTTCGAGCCCTTAAAAGATCTGGCGATTTGCTACCAAAAGCAAAAACTCCGTCAAGCTAGCTTGAGGGTATGCACACAATCCGACTTTGCGTTTAGTTCATTTGTCGCTCGCTGAATGGTGCCAGATTGCCTGGCATTGGCGAGGGGACAAATACTTATGACCGAAATTTTTCTGACTACCAGTGAAGTCGCAACACTCTACCGTCAATCTACTGCCACTTTGGCAACTTGGCGCTGTCGTGGCGGTGGGCCGTGCTTTGTAAAACTTGGCCGGCGCGTGCTTTATCGTGTCTCTGACTTAGACGCTTGGGTGGCTAAAGCTGGCCGAGCAAATACTGCGGATCGTGCCCAATGAGCCGCGTCCGGAATCCATTTGAGCCGGAGAACTCGTACGAGGGCAGAAAGCGCCCGATCGACGTTGCTTTGGAATTTGCTCAACAAGGAATACCAGTCTTTCCTTGCGGCGACGCTAAACGACCACTTGTATCTGGCGGATTTAAGGCCGCGACCTTAATACCTGACCAAATAAAAGCTTGGTGGGGCAATCATCCAGGTGCCTTGATCGGCATTCCAACTGGTGCTCAATCCGGCATTGTAGTTCTTGACGTTGATGTAAAGAATGGCATCGATGGCAACGAAAGCCTTCGAAACCTAGCGCATGAGTTCGACACGAAGACAGTTTCAACGCCATCGAATGGGCTACATTACTACTTCGAATATGACTCTAACAACCCGGTCAGATGCTCAGCTGGCGCGCTTGGTCCGGGCTTAGACGTGCGTGGAGATGGCGGATATGTGATCGCTTATGGGTCTGTTTCAAGCAAAGGAACCTACTCTCTATTGCTCGATCAACCGCTGGCCCTCTGTCCGGAATGGATCAGCCGGCATAAGGAGCGGTCACGTGCTGAAAGTTCGCCTGTCTATACGGAAGATCAAATCAAGCCGACTGCGCAAACTGAACTCCGAAGACAAATTGAATTGGTCGAGAACGCACAACCTGGGCAACGAAACACCGCGCTAAACAGAGCGGCGTTCTTGTTGGGAACCCAAGTTGGTGCAGGAGTTCTTTGTGAGGCGGATGTGTGCCGAGAACTGATCGATGCAGCGCGAGTTTGCGGGTTAGTGCAGGAAGATGGTCAGCCATCTGTTTTTGCCACAATCAAAAGCGGCATGGAAAAAGGAAAAAAATTACCAAGGCAAACCACGCCCATAAGTCTGCCGTTTGAAGCAGTGGAGCCCGATCCAATTGTTCGACCAATCGCGGATGGCATGCCTTATCCATTGTCCTGTTTGCCGTCTATTTTAGCTGATGGGGTAAGCGGAATAATTGGTAAGGTGCAATGCCCGGAAGGCTTAGCTGCAAACAGTGTTCTCGCTGCTGCGGCGCTCGTCGCTCAGGCACACGTTAATGTGCCTACGCTTGGAGGCTCGGACGGGCCGGTCAGTTTGTTCATCATCACAGTGGCCCAATCCGGGGAACGCAAATCTACCGCGGATAATCTAGCGATGAAGCCAATAAAGGAATGGGAACGCAAGCGGGTCAAGGAGGGTATGGAAGCTGATGAAGCTTATCGTCGTGCATCGTTGGCATATCACGAAGCTACTAAGGTTGCGATCTCAAAAGCAAAAAGGAAGGATGGGGGCGGCGGTTCACAGGAAGCCATAGCTCGAGCGCAAGAGGATGTTGGCCACCCGCCATGTCCACCAATCCGCCCGAACCTTTTGTGTGATGAACCTACTGTCGAAGGCCTTTGGTTGTTGCTGTCTGAAGGACTGGGGACGACCGGTATCTTTAGTGCAGAGGGAGGTGCGTTTGTCGGTGGACATGCGATGTCTGCCGACAATCGCTTAAAGTCCGGCGCTCTTTTGTCTCAAATGTGGGATGGGGAAGCTTTACGACGTGTTCGTGTAAGTGGGATCGGTGCGCCGCTTTATGACCGTCGGGTTTCAATGCACCTTATGGGGCAGCCTGATGCAATGGCCGGGTTTGTCAGTAATCCGACGTTGCGAGATCAAGGATTGTTGGCGCGATTTCTATGGTCACTTCCAAAATCCACGATGGGTGGCCGCTTTCAGCAAAATGTATCCGAAGAGGCGGAAAATAAGCTCTCGCGTTACCAGCGAGCAATAATGGAGTGCCTTGATCTGCCAATTCCAAGGAATGAAGGTGATGTGCGTGCGTGTGCTCCAAGGACACTAAAACTGTCAACGGATGCACTAAATGTTGTCCGTTCCTTTGCTGATGACGTTGAGCGGGCGCTTCAGCCTGGTGGTAAGTTTGTTACAATTCCTGGGCTAGCCGCCAAGTTAGCTGAGCAGGCGCTGCGACTTGCAGGGATATTTGCGTTCGTATCCGATCCCAAGTCTTGGGAGATCGACAAAAATGCTATGAAAAATGCCTGCCAGTTGGCTTTATGGCATGGCGACGAAGCCCTCCGCCTTTTTAATGCGAGTAGCCCTTCGCCAGAAATCAAATCCGCGGAGGCTTTACGAGTTTGGCTAATCAATCAAACAGAGATTCAGATTCGGCGATCGCGGATGATCACCTATGGACCCAACTGTGTGCGGGACGCCAAAGCTTTGGATGCTGCCTTGAAGTTTCTGGAAGAAAAAGGTTGGGTGAAAAAGTTATCTGACCGCCCTGCAATATGGACTGTCTGGCGAAAGCCGATTTAGATTGGGTTCCGCCTGCGGACTTGGAGCGCTGTCCCGATCTGTTTGATCGCAACGATGAAGCCCAGACGAAATATGGGATGCGGTAAACAATTCCGCTGCCCATTTTCTGGAAAACCGCTGGTCTGACCAATGATTAGCAACATTAGCAATTTTCGAACGGGTAAAGGGGGGGGAGAGGAAGAAAGTTGGGCAATTGAGGTTTCAGAACCGGCGGTGGGGCCCAGGTGCATATTTCCCGCAATCAGAAAAAGCCTTATTTGACTGCTGGCTTGCGCTATTGAATGAAATACCGATTTTGTCTTTTTGCTATTTTGGGGGGCGGCGATGAAGGATGTGCTTAGAAGGATCGCTGAACTTCAGCCCAGTTATCAAAAAGAGAATACCGGAGAAATGCAAGAGCGGGGCGCGCTTATAAACACGACCCTGAAGGCTGAAATTGTTCGATTGGGTCCGCAGTTCACTAGGATCTTAGGTATCACTCCAAACGAATTATTGGTCGAATCGTCGGACGGTACCGGCAACAAAACAGAATGCCCTTGGGTGAGATTCGCATCCAGAAACTGGTCTCCAAGAGCTACGGAAGGATTCTATGCTGTTATCCATTTCTCAACCGATGGAACGGCTGTGCACTTAACTTTGGGTTGTGGCGCGTCGAAATTCGAGAAAGGCAGTTTTATAACTCTTCCTGACAATCAACTCGACAAACTCACAAGTTGGGTAAAGTCTATTGTCGCTGAGAGATTCCCCGATGACGCAGCTTTTCAGGATCCCGCGGATTTTGGTGCACGGCGAAAACTGCCCAAGTCGTTTCAACGAGCTACCGCATTATGTCGGACTGTGAAGATTTCCCAATTGGAGGAAGTGGATGTTGAAGGCCTTCTTTTCCAGCTTTTCAGAAAGGTTGGCCGCAGTTTATCGAGCGCAAGCAGCCGGCCGAGATGTCAGCCCAGCAGATCAGGCACAGCAGGATATTGAAGAAATCATTTTATCGAGAGGAAGAGCAAGCAGGGGGCAGGGTTACGGCCTCGATGCACTTGCAAGACGCCAAGTTGAGCTATGCGCAATGCATAAGGCCCGAGAATGGTTCGAGTTAAAGGGATATGCTGTCGAGGACTGTTCGTCTATCCGCCCTTACGACCTGCATGTCCAAAAGGGTAATGAGACTATAAAAGTTGAGGTCAAAGGAACTACCAGCGACTTTGCAGATGCCATACTCATGACACGCAATGAGGTTGAACTCCACAGAAGAGAAGCTGGTAGTACGGCTCTGGCTCTAGTTTCGTCCATTCAGTTAAGTAAGGAGAACGAAGTTTGGGACGCCAAGGGCGGTGTGATAGAAGTACATATCGGATGGGAGATTGATAGTTGGGATGTTGAGCCAACGGTTTTTCGAGTTTCTCGATAAATGATCCTGTTTTTTGAATCGTCATCAACTGACTGAGATCTGTAGCATCAGGCCGAACAATGGGTGCACCTCACTCGCTGTGGGCCATGCACAGCAATTTCGGCTCAATCAATGCTGAGGCTGCGACGGGGTGTTCTGACTGTGAAGAGAAAACACACTCCGATTAAACCCTTGCTAGCATTGCGGCTTGGAACGAGTCAGCAATCATTATCAGGAGTGAAGATACAAAGCTGATATGAGCCTCGACGTCCATTGTCGTTAAGTCCGGCGAGTCTCCATGAGCCACCGCGTGTCGCCATCTGACCAGTTCTTGGTTTATTCGATTTCGGACCACCTGCAGCGTAGACAGATCGAAATTCAAAAGGCCGTAGTTCTCGGACAGTCTATCAAAGTCTAAATTGGAACGAGCCTCAACAAGTGTGGCATTAACTGCGTCGAATCCGCATTCGATTCGGCTTTGAAGGTTCCTGACAAAGCCCTTACGCGACTCCAGTGAATGATTTCGATCACGAATGCTTTCAAAGTCCGCATGAAACGCGCCGACTAAAAGCATCCAGTCTGTGTCCCTGACCCTACCGCCTTTCTCAATAAGAAATTTGAAGTAAGTGCGAACACATTCATTGTAGAAGCCCTCCCAATTAGCATAAGCGAGTACGACAACTGCCTTTGATGCGACGCCATAAGTGTCGCTACTGGCCAGCGGAGCAAATGACCGCTTAACCTCGGAAAGCTCCTTAGCGCGGCGCACCCGTGCAGTGTCGATTTCATCAAAAAAGTCTTCGAGTTTAGGCATTCGGGTTGAACCAATTCTGCCCAAACGGAATAGTCCGTTGCAATCTTACGGTCCCACGGAGTCCGGATGCGCTCATCTCGACGACGTCAGGCTGTTGCCAGAACCTCGTGATCTTATCCATGACAAAGCGATCTGGATTTGCGAGAGCCGTGATCGCTGCTTTATTTCGCCCAATCCCAACAGCGATGGCTTCCAGCGCGCGAAGGGAAAACCGATTTGCGATGCCGTCGCCGGCATCCTGCGGGGGAATCAACGCTGCATTGCCGAGCAATTTGTAAAGTGTCTCCACTGTCCAAGTGATTGTTTGAAGCACTTCTTCGAGGTCTCTTTCAGTCAAAGTGTTTACGATTGCTGCATCAAGGAACTCCTGCACATCTAAGCTGCGGTCATATTCTTCGAAAATGTGGACAATCAAACGCACTATATATTCAACGTCCCGCTGGCCTGCCTTCTGATCACTTGTGATCTGAAAGATGCTTTTAACGTCCTCTCGTTGGGCAAAGCTACGTATCGCTTGTGTGAAGTCGGCATTTGCTAAGACCATGGAGCAAGTTCTGACTTCTTGTTCATTGGCGTATGCACCACCCCGGTTGAGGCGCTGAAATAGATCAAACTTAGTTTTTGGATCGCTGGGGTGCTTGAGGATTTGGAAATCTATTCGGGCCCGGCGGAAGAACAGTTGGAGTGCCTTGTCGATTTGTACCTCATCCGCGGCATTCTGGTCCCAAACCACATCTTGAAGCGATGGCAGGTATTTTGTTCTTTTAAGCCGAGATCGACGGATGTCGCCCGAGTCGACATCCCTCAAAACACCCATGAACTCAAGTAGCGTTGATATCCGCTGAAGACCGTCGATCAGCTCCCAAGTGCCATTCTCTTGTTCGTATACAAAGACAGGGGGTATCGGGATACCTATCAATATAGATTCAACGAAATTTGATTTCCTTTCGTTTGTCCAACGGAACAATCTTTGAAAGTCTGGAAGAATGTTCAATTCCCCAGAATTATACATGTTACGCACTTCACCTATCGTGACTTGCACGCTGTCCGTATTTACAGTGCGCTTCGCAATATCAATTTCTTGTCTAAGCATTTGTGGCCCCACCCTTCTTGTCCTATGCGACTTTAAAGGTTCCTCGGCCATTCGGGAAGTCCGGTTCAATTTGCGCGAAACCAAGTTGATTATTGTTTAAGTCTAAATTGACAAAAAGCGCTACAGATTAATAGGAGCCACTGGTTGCAACTTGGTCAAAGTGCCTAAAGGCCCTGCATGATCAAATGTTGGCTTTGGCCACTCAACGCAGGTTTTCAGTGATTCCGCTTTCGGCCAACTATTGCCAAAATTAGACGGGCCTGGATGGGCAAATGGAGTTGAGTTTGGTGCGTTAAACTTGGCCAGAACGCTATTCACCACTGCTATACGGCGGCATCGCCGGCCAACTTTTTTTGCAGGCTGTGGTAAATCGAGGTTGCAATTAGCAAGCGATTCCTTTGCACGCCGTATATATCTCTTATATGACAATACTCTCTGGCTGGCTTTGACCTGAGCCCCGATTGGTCCGTCATTTGAAATGAGAGTCCATCAAGCGGTTGTTCCGCAGCCTAAAGTTTCGACTATTCTGACCTGGGGTTTTTGCCGTAATTATCCTTGACTGGCCATTTCCCGCAAGGACATCACTTTCTGTCTGCAGGATATTGTCGTCTAAATCCATCTGTAGTAGGCCTGGTCATGTTTCGGAAAGTCTGGCATCCTTATGTGATTAGAATTGGGAAGAGACGATTCCATGCCGGACTCGATACTCACACTCCCTGATGTGGCGGTATGGATGAAGACTGCAGAGAAGACCGTCTACAATTTGAATTGGGGTGGCCGGGTGCCTGAGTTCATATCTATTGGGCGGTGGTTTTTCAGACCATCTGCACTCGAAATTTTGCTTACTGAACCTCCGGCTTGGTTTGATGGCATCGTGTCGAAAGGTGATGCACATTGACTGAGCATTTTTTCGAAAAGCCGATCATTAATTCGCCGTACGCTTTTCCGGCGCGGCACTGGGAGTTGGATGCTGATGGGCAGCCGACAAACCGGATCGTTGAAACACGGCGACGATCAGACCTGATTACACCTGTCCCTAAGCCAAAGAAATCAAGGCAGAATCAGAAACAAGGTTCACTCGTTCTTGGGGACGCTAGCGATCTTTCGACAGAGGATCAGGAATATAATCCGACACCGATCATCAATGAGATTCGAAGCTATGTCGAAACTTGGCGCAACCTGCCGAACTCCGATCAATGGCTCGTTACACCTGAAACAGCACGTCTTCTAAAACATTGGCGGCACCACCGGTTTGAGGGTATCAAACCGTTCTTCTGCCAAATTGAGGCAGTTGAAACCGCCATTTGGTTGACGGAAGTGGCCCCCAAAATGGGGCCACGGGTCGCCAAGTTCTGGGCCCATATTAGGGGCGCAAATGAGCAAGCCAACCCTGAACTGCTGCGCCTTGCGCTAAAACTTGCAACGGGTGCTGGCAAAACCACTGTCATGGCCATGCTGATCGCTTGGCAGACGGTCAACGCTGTACGCCATCCAAATAGCAAGCAGTTTTCGAGCCGATTTCTAATTGTTTCGCCGGGCATCACTATTCGAGACCGGCTCCGCGTATTGCTGCCCAATGATCCAGAAAGCTATTATCGCAGCCGCGAGATTACGCCCCCGGACATGCTGCGCGACGTTCAAAGCGCAAAAATCGTCATTACGAATTACCACGCGTTCAAGCTCCGCGAAAAGCTGGCGATAGCCAAAGGAACTCGCCAAGCCCTCGAAGGGTGGCGCGGTGATAAGGTCCAAACGCTCGAAACAGAAGGTGAAATGATCCAGCGGGTCATGGGCGACCTTATGGGCCAAAAGAACATTGTTGTCCTCAATGATGAGGCGCATCACTGTTATCGAGAGCGTGTTACGGAGGCTGGCGAAAGCGAAGACGATCTCAAGGGCGACGACAAAAGCGAAGCGAAAGAGAATAACGAAGCCGCAAGAATGTGGATTTCAGGTCTCGAAGCCGTCAAGAGAAAGCTTGGCATAAGCATGGTCTATGACCTGTCCGCCACCCCGTTCTTTCTCCGGGGCTCGGGCTATGTTGAGGGTACGCTTTTCCCCTGGACGATGAGCGACTTTTCGCTCATGGACGCGATTGAGTGCGGAATCGTTAAGCTGCCGCGTGTGCCTGTGGCCGACAATATCGTCGGTGGCGATACGCCGAAGTTCCGAAATTTGTGGGACCATATAGGCAAGAAGCTACCGAAAAAGGGCCGCACAGCAGGAAAAGCGCTAGACCCATTCAGCCTCCCTGCTGAGCTATTAACAGCACTCGAAGCCTTATACGGTCACTACACCAAAACCTACGAATTGTGGGAGAATGAGGGCATTGGTGTGCCGCCTGTGTTCATCGTTGTGTGCAACAACACAGCAACTTCAGAGCTAATCTACAAGTATGTCTCTGGTTTTGTTCGCGAAAAAGATGACGGACAAACTTCGGTCTTGGAGAATGGCCGCCTCGCCCTCTTCCGAAATTATGACGAGAACGGCAACAGGTTGCCGCGTCCGAACACGATTTTGATCGACTCTGCCCAACTTGAATCTGGCGAAGCACTCGACAAGGACTTCCGCGAAATGGCGGCGGCAGAGATCGATCAGTTTAAGCGAGAGATGATTGAACGCACTGGGAACGTGCTTGCAGCAGAGAAGATCGACGAGTCGACACTCTTGCGCGAAGTGATGAACACGGTTGGCAAGAAGGGAAAGCTAGGCGAACAGATTCGCTGCGTTGTCTCCGTCTCGATGCTGACCGAAGGCTGGGACGCCAATACTGTGACCCACGTTTTGGGCGTCCGGGCTTTTGGTACACAGCTTCTCTGCGAACAAGTCGTTGGCCGGGCGCTTAGGCGCCAATCCTATGAACTTAACGACGAAGGCTTGTTCAACGTCGAATACGCCGATGTCTTGGGCATCCCGTTCGATTTCGCAGCCAAACCAGTCGTTTCGCCCCCAGCAAAACCGCGTGAAACGGTCCGGGTACATGCGGTTAAGCCAGAACGTGATGCACTGGAAATTACTTTTCCTCGTGTGGAAGGTTACAGGGTTGAGCTTCCAGATGAGCGGCTAGAAGCGAAGTTTGGCCCAGACCATGTATTGGAACTCACGCCACAACTCCTAGGGCCGTCCATCACAACCAATCAGGGCATTATTGGCGAAGGCGTCGACCTAACGCTAGAGCATCTGGCGGACATGCGGTCTTCAACAATCCTCTTCCATCTCACCCAACATCTTCTCTACTCTAAATTTCGTGATCCAGGTGAGGATCCAAAGCTCTACCTCTTCGGCCAGCTCAAACGTATCACACGCCAGTGGATGGATGGTGGCTATCTCAGATGCACAGGCGGAACGTTTCCTGCTCAATTGATCTACAAAGAAATCGCTGACATGGCGGCGGAACGCATCAAATCCGCCATTACAGAGACTTTGGCGGGCGAAAGGCCGGTTAAAGCGATCCTCGACGCCTATAATCCCACTGGATCTACTGCCTTCGTCAACTTCACGACGTCCAAAGAGCTCCGCTGGCAAACCGCCCAAAACAAATCCCATGTTAATTGGGTTGTTTGCGACAGCGAGTGGGAGGCCGAGTTTGCGCGAGTTGCAGAAGCTCATCCAAAGGTGTTGTCGTACGTTAAAAACCAAGGGCTTGGAATTGAAGTACCCTATTTGATCGGCTCCACCCCACGGAAATATTTGCCGGACTTCATCCTGCGAATTGATGACGGCCGCCGCACCGCCGAAGGTGAGCCAAATCCGTTGAACTTGATTGTCGAAGTCAAAGGCTTCCGGGGCGAGGACGCCAAGGACAAGGCCAACACCATGCGCGCTTATTGGGTTCCAGGCGTAAACAACTTGGAGAAATTCGGGCGTTGGGCATTCGCGGAATTTACAGCGGTTTATGAGATGGAAGCCCAGTTCGCGACCCTTATAGAAGAGCAGACAGACAACACTAAGGAGTTGTCATGACCTATAAGGTAGCCGATCTCAACAAGAGGGGCGGGAAGCCGATGGCGCTCTGGCTGATAGATGCAGCACTAAACCGAGGCGACCTCTCGTACGAGGATGCAAAAACGCGCATTCAAAAGAAACTGAATTTCACAAAAATTTTCTCGACTCATATGGGTGGTCCAGCGGGACAACTGATGCACGACATCCAAAAGGTCCAGGAAGACGCACCTCTCTTGAATGTGTTGCTTGTTCGGAGCGGCGACAGGATGCCGGGTGAAGGGGCAGGACCCTTCATGGCCGCCCGCTTTGGCAAACCCGAACTCAAAGTAGACGGTGTTCGTAAAAAAGACCCTAAGATATGGCGGGAGTATTTTGAAAGAGCCGCATCTGAGGTTTATGCCTACTCGGGGTGGGGCGAACTATTTAAGAAAGTCTACGGCTCCGCTTATGAGACTGACAGTGGCCCGCTGTCCCCTTTCGATCTTTATGCCGGCACCGAAAAAGACGGCCGGAGGCCAGGCGGTGGGGGTGAAGGTGAAAACCATAAATTCTTGCGCCTTTGGGTTCAGGACAACCCAGTCGAAATCAGTTCCGTAGGGCCTGTGCGTGCTGAAACTGAGGTAGTTTTAAAATCGGCGGATCGGGTCGACGTTGTTTATTACCTGAAGAATGAAACAATTGCGATCGAAGTGAAATCCAAGGATTCCAATGAGCTCGATTTGGAACGTGGCATTTACCAATGTGTAAAATACAAGGCGGTAATGCGGGCCATGGATCCGCGCACGGTTTCAAAAGTCTCCGCACTCCTAGTGACTGAGCAGCCTCTCCCCGGCCACTTAATGAAACTGGCAAAACGTCTTGAGGTCCCGCACAAGCAGGTCTCGCCCAAAAAGGATAGCTGACCTATGGCCAAGAAACCCATTGAGGTCGAAGCCCTCACACATGACGCTACGCGCAAGAACATTCCGACGGCGGAATTTGAATCGATCATGCGTGAGCAGGACAAGACGCCGGTTCAACTGGCTTATGAGCGGCGAAACCGGGATCTGGATCCGCAATTGGTTTGGCGCGGCAAGGATGAGCAGGATTGGTCTAATCTGATCGTTCAGGCACCACCGCTCTATATTCAGGAGAAGGTCCATCCTAAAGTCATTATTGACGACTTGAAACGCGAAAGCGCTAACCGGGCGAAAGTGGCAAAAGACGCCCCACAGTTCGACATGTTTGCGGATTTCAACGGCCTGCCCGATGCGGAGGCAGCGACCGAATTCTATCAGCACGATCAGCACTGGTCGAACCGGATGATTTCAGGCGATAGCTTATCGGTGATGGCCTCATTGGCCGAGCGCGAAGGCTTGCGCGGTCAGGTCCAGTGCATCTATTTCGACCCGCCCTATGGCATCAAATTCAACTCCAACTTCCAGTGGTCAACCACCAGCCGCGATGTGAAGGACGGGGACAAGACCCATGTGACGCGCGAGCCCGAACAGGTCCGCGCTTTCCGGGACACCTGGAAGGACGGCATTCATTCCTACCTGACCTACCTACGCGACCGGCTGACCGTGGCGCGCGATCTGCTGAGCGACAGCGGCAGCATCTTCGTGCAGATTGGCGATGAGAACGTCCACCGCGTGCGGGCGCTGATGGATGAGGTGTTTGGGGAGGCGAATTTCATCGCCCCCATCAACTTCCAAACAGCGCCTTATGCTACGTCGAATTACTTGCCCGCAGTCCTAAATACGATTCTGTGGTATTCAAAGGATGGAAACCCAAAGTATCGGCCCCTCTTCAAAGAAAAGACTGACCTTAAAAGCATTGACCTTTATCGGCAGGCACTCGGGGAAGATGGCACAACCCGGATTCTGTTGGATAAGGAAGAAGTGACTTCTGGTCCACGCGACACGAGCTTTCGGCAATATCGCTTGGTCAGCTTGATCTCGCAGGGTGCTTCATCTGAGCCGCAACCACTATCCTTTTCGGGGAAGACTTATCTAGCGCAAAAAAGCAGTCATTGGAAAACTACCAATTTCGGCATGTACCGCGCTATGCGAGCGTCCCGGGTTCAAGAAACAACAGCGTCGATTCAGTTCAGAAGTTTCATTACGGATTTTCCAATTTCCATCACTAATAATATTTGGACCGACACCATCACCGGTAGCTTCAACGATGATAAGGTTTATGTGGTTCAAACAAATCCAGAAGTTATCAAGCGTTGCATCCTAATGAGCACTGACCCCGGTGATCTAGTTCTCGATCCTACCTGCGGCTCGGGCACGACGGCCTATGTCGCTGAACAATGGGGGCGGCGCTGGATTACCATCGACACATCTCGCGTTGCCATCGCGCTAGCCCGCTCCCGCTTGATGGGTGCAAGATATCCCTATTACTTCCTCGCGGATAGCCCAGAAGGCCAGACGAAGGAGGCCGAGGTTACGCGCTCGATCCCGAAATCCACCCCTACACGTGGCAGCATCCGTCAAGGCTTCGTCTATGAGCGCGTGCCTCATATCACGCTAAAATCCATCGCCAACAACGCTGAAATCGATGTGATTTGGGATAGGCTTCAGCCTGCGGTCGAGGGTGCTCTCGACGCCCTCAATGTCGCCCTCAGAAACCACAACTCCCCATTCAAAGTTGAAACAGGGGGCCGCTCAGGCAAATTGATCGACTTTACTGCTAGCGGCGAAGTGATATTGCCCTCTGGCGAGCCTGCCCCAGCAAACGGTTTCATGGAATGGGAAGTCCCGCGTGAAGCCCCTTCCGGCTGGCCCGCGGCGGCGCAAGCCGCTTTGAAGGATTTCTGGGAGGCCCGAATTACCCGCCAACGCGAGATCGATGCCAGCATCGCCGCCAAAGCTGAGTTCGAATACCTCTACGACAAACCCTTCCCCGATAACACGAAGACCCGCGTCGCGGGCCCCTTCACCGTGGAAAGCCTGTCACCCCACCGCACTCTAGCAGTCGATTGGGACGATGAGTTGATCGACCTACTCGAAGCCGCCGAAGGAAAGCGGAAAAAGGCAGAGCGGGGCGATGGCTATAGCGATTTTGCGCACATGATCCTTGAAAACCTCAAAGCCGCGGGCGTTCAACAAGCGCATAAGGAAGACCGGATCAATTTCACCGCCCTGACCGGCTGGCCCGGGACTTACATCAGCGCCGAGGGCACATTTATGGAGGGGGAGACCCAACGGCGAGCCGGTGTGTTTATCGGCCCAGAGTTTGGTACCGTCTCGCGGCCAGATCTGGTTGCCGCCGCACGCGAAGCGGGCGACGCTGGCTTTGACGTGCTGATTGCGTGCGCCTTCAACTATGACGCCCATTCGTCGGAGTTCGACAAATTGGGCCGCATCCGCGTGCTAAAGGCCCGTATGAACCCTGATCTGCACATGGCAGCTGACCTGAAAGCTACCGGTGCAGGAAATCTGTTCGTTATCTTCGGGGAACCTGACATTCGGATCACGGATGCGGGCGATAACATGGTGCAAGTTCAGGTCTTTGGGGTGGACGTGTTTAAACCTCAAACCGGTTCGGTTGAAAGCGAAGGGACAGATGGCATCGCCCTTTGGATGCTGGACACCGACTATAACGAGGAAAGCTTCTTCGTTCGCCACGCCTATTTCCTCGGTGCCAATGATCCCTACAAAGCGCTGAAAACAACGCTTAAAGCCGAGATCGACGAGGAAGCGTGGGAGAGCTTGTACTCTGACACCTCCCGGCCATTCCCAAAGCCGAAGTCCGGCAGGATCGCGGTGAAGGTGATCAACCACCTTGGGGATGAGGTGATGAAAGTGTTCGCGGTCGAATAGCGCAATGCCAGGCTACAACCACTACAGTTGGTGCATGTGTGGCTGGTGCTATAGAGCTGGCGTCAATGGATATTCATCGACTTATAGAGCATTCGATTTTGATGTGTCGTCGGCAAGACGAAAGCTTGAGAAGCATAGTGCCTATCGAAGTTGGACAGCTTTTTTCATTGAACCTAACGCCTCTTGCCCAGTCTGTTCTGCAAAAGTATTTTATTATCAGAACGCAAACGGAAGCCGGGTCTTCTTTGATGAACTTGGCTGGCCGTGGCCCAAACATCCCTGCACGGACTCTAAGGTGCCGACGACTTTCAGCAGAAACAATGCTACTCATGCGGTTACAGAGCGCAAAAGAGGCATAACCGCGGAATTGTTTGAAGCCTCGAAAATGGCAGATTTTGACCCAAATTCGAATTTTAAATCGAAGTACAATAAATTCCCATTTGATTTACTAAGAGTGCTCGAAGTGGCAAGAGTTGGCCTTGAGACATATCTTTATGCAAAGTCGATCTCACCCGCATTGGAAGAACCGGTCTTTTTAGCCTTCACCTCTGCCAAGTTTGAGCCAAGAATTGGCGAATATTTTAACTTGAACGAAGGCGCAATGGAGGCCTTGTTTTATGATCCAGAGAAGGAATCCTACAAGTCTTTCAAATTTAGACTGATTACTGAAGACAAATTCACAAGCGTTAAAACAGGAAAGAGCGATTGATGGAATTCCGCATCGCCGACACATTTACCGACAGCCTTGCACGTCTAGCCACACAGGAACAGAAGGCTGTGAAGACAACTGCTTTCGACTTGCAGATGGATGCCTCTTCTCCAGGGCTATCTTTCCATAAGCTTGACCGTGCGAAGGACCAAAACTTCTGGTCTGTTCGGGTAAATTCCGACATCCGGATCATCGTCCACCGCTCAGATTCCGGCATTCTGCTTGCCTATGTGGACCACCATGACGACGCCTACAAATGGGCAGAACGTCGCAAGATCGAGCGCCATCCGACGACCGGGGCCATGCAAATGGTCGAGGTGCGAGAGCGGATTGAAGAGGTGGCAATCATCCGACCAAAGGATGTAGAGGCGACTCCAGCATCTGCTGAGATCGTCGCCAAACCCGCGAACCGCTTGTTCGACAATCTGCGAAAGTTCGAGCTGATGGCCTTCGGGGTGCCCGAAGAGTGGGTTGATGATGTACGCAATGCGACAGAGGACACGCTATTCGACATCATTACTCACCTGCCCCAAGAGGCGCAGGAAGCCTTGTTGAAGTTAGCGGTAGGCGAGAAGCCCGAACCGCCAGCACCCGCGCCGGTCGAAGCAGATCCCTTCGCGCATCCTGACGCACAGCGCCGCTTCCGCGTTCTGACGAACGTAGAAGAGTTACAACGAGCACTGGACTATCCTTGGGACAAATGGGCAGTGTTCCTCCATCCAGCACAGAGCGCGTTGGTGGAACGCGACTTCTCTGGCCCGACCCGAGTGTCTGGATCGGCCGGAACGGGCAAAACAATTGTGGCACTGCACCGGGCAGTCCATCTGGCAAGATCGCGACCAGAAGCCAAGGTTTTGCTGACAACATTTTCCAAGCCGCTTGCTAATGCGCTGCGCGCAAGATTGGCGAGCTTAGTGGGCAGCGAGCCAGAGATTAGTGGGCGCATCACTGTGAAGGCAATGACGACTGTCGGTTATGATCTTTTCACTGCTCATTTTGGCCAGCCACAAATCGCGTCAACGGCCCAAATCCAGAACCTGATCTCCAAAGCGGCAGCAGAAGTTGAAGGGCATAAGTTTCATGCTCAATTTCTCTTCGGCGAATGGACCGAGGTCGTAGATGCGTGGCAACTGAAGACTTGGGACGCTTATCGCGACGTCTCGCGACTCGGCCGGAAGACCCGGATTGGTGGCAGGCAGCGCGAAATACTATGGTCGATCTTCGAGCGCGTACGCATTGGTCTTGCTGATCGAAAGATTGTGACTTGGGCACAAGTTTTTGCGGCGCTAGCCGACCGGCTGGCAGCGGGAGAAAGGTCGCCATTTGATTTTGCCGTCGTCGATGAATGCCAAGATCTCGGCGTCGCTGAGGCACGGTTTCTCGGCGCATTAGCGGGGAAGGAGCCGAATGGGTTATTCTTTGCTGGCGACCTTGGACAGCGGATATTCCAGCAGCCCTTTTCTTGGAAGGCCCTTGGCCTCGATGTACGAGGCCGATCGTCGACACTACGCATCAATTACCGGACCTCGCATCAGATTCGTTTGCACGCTGATCGGCTGCTGCCCTCGACCGTTTCTGATGTTGATGGAAACACTGAAGGACGCCGCGGAACCGTCTCAATGTTCGATGGCCTACCGCCAATGGTGAGCGTGTGCCAAGACATCCAGAAGGAAGCTGAAGTAGCGGGAACTTGGATCGCACAACGTCTTCGGGAAGGGTGCCAACCTCACGAGATCGGGGTCTTCGTCCGCTCTGAAGCCGAACTCAAGCGCGCCAGGGCTGCAGTTAAGGTAGCAGGGGCAAGTTCGCTTGAACTAAGCGACAAAGTCGAGATTGAAAATGGCTCGATTGCCATTAGCACGATGCACTTCGCAAAAGGTTTGGAATTCCGATCAGTGGTCGTCATGGCGTGCGACGATGAAGTGATACCGCTTCAAGCTCGGATCGAAAATGTTGCCGACGATGCCGATCTTGAGGAGGTCTACGAAACCGAGCGGCATCTTCTATATGTGGCGTGTACGAGGGCGCGTGACCATCTGCTCGTCACTGGTGTTGAGCCGGTCTCTGAATTCTTGGACGACTTTTTGAAGGGCGGACGTACTTCATCGAAGCCTTAATCGCTCAGAGAATTTTCTCGCCTTTTCAGCCTACGTGGCTTCTTGGTCTGATCTAATCGCCGTTAGCTAAACTGATGTCTGCTCCCAATGAAAAAGGGTAACATTCAATTTCTCACGAGAGCAAGCCAGGAATTTTCACTACACCAAGTGTAGCCGTTGATTTTGAGAGCGAGTTATGAAAGGCTGAATAAGTTAAATTGGTGCCGAGCTTTGGAGCCCGTTGCCATTGCTTGCGGTTGGTAAACATGGACAGCGTGTCGATAGCATTTGAGTTAATGCGACTCGAGCTTGCTGCCGAGGTTGAGAACTTGAATTCGCAAGGGGCCAGTTTTTTTCGATCATCTCTTTACGAAGAAGCCAATGAACTAAGTTCAAAAGGCAAAAAACTACAAAACTTCCTTTTGAAGGTGCAGGCTTTGGAGGCGGAATGGGTGGGCTCGTTCGCCGAAGCTGCCGCCCTTGAAATCGATGGCCCAGAAGTAGAGGCAACAGCGCGACGCATTTTATCTAACTCAAAATCTGCAAAGACAGGATTACTGATCAGATTTCCGACAGGTGAGGTGATTTCTGAAAAGACAGGCGCTGACACGTTAGTCGCTGTGATAAAAATGGTTGGAATGGAGCGCGTGGAAAAACTTGGGATATTGGTAAACGGCGAGAACATCGTATCGCGGACGCCGTCAACGCTGTATAATGAAACTAGAGCGGCCCCATTTTACATAAAGACGCACAGCAGCACGTCGGAGAAGAAGCGACGGATCGATCAGATCTCAGAGGCTCTTGGCCTTGGTTTAACGGTCGAGATTATATGACTTTCACGCTCTTGACTTGGGCTGTGAGGCCGAGTTCCAGGAAGTCTTTTTTAAAAATCAGAGCGCTGAAGGTCCGGGTCTTTGCCTTGGCAAACCTTTCCGATGTTCAGAATACTTGGCTAACTGCTTCAACCCCATTTTTTGGGGAAGGGGAAGGCATAGCGCAAATACCACTATGAGCAAGTGACAACTACCCAGTTTAAGCAAGCACAGTGACACAATCCATGCCTTGGAATTCGATGCCACTGAGCCAAAAAGCGCTGGCCTTGCCCTCGCGCTGAATGGCATTTTTTGATGGCAGTCAACAGGTTGTGAGACTTGCCGAAAGATTCGTTGAAAGGCGAAACCTAATCTGCCTCACCAATGAGGTCTGGCCATGCCACATCAAAGGCCAGCTTCCATTGTTTTTAGAAGCACCTGCAAAAATATTTTTTGCGATTTTTGCAAGATTGGTTTGGGGTGACGATCAAATTTGAAGTTTAGGTATGTTGCACTGACTTGAAATTAAGTGCGGACTATGCACGGACTAATTTCTCAGGCGAACTGTCGGTCCGTTTCACCCGTTAACTAAGCTGTTGATAAAAATGAAAAAACTGGTGCCGCAAACAGGATTCGAACCTGCGACCCCATCATTACGAATGATGTGCTCTACCGACTGAGCTATTGCGGCACGTTTTCGATGTGGGCGGGCCCACGTCTTGCTTTGCCCGGCGGGGCAAAAGCTGGGGCCTGATACAACGATGCAGGGGTTTGAGCAACTGTTCGTGAACACGCTCTTGCATGCAGTGCACTGCCTCCCAATCTATTGGCTATGGCTTGGAAATGAACCTGGCCGCCAAGGAGAGACGACGGATGTTTGACGCAAATAAGATTTTTGCTGCGCTGCAAAGCGAATTGCCCAAGGCAATCTCTGCCATCAAGACGGAGGGTCAGGCTGGTGTTGATCGCATCAAGACAGACGCGGGTGCCAAGAATATTGCGATGGGGGCAGGTGCGGCCGGCGTTTTGGGCGGCCTTCTTTTGTCCGGCGTCGCAGGGAAATTTGGGCGCCAAGCGGCCACGCTCGGCGGTCTCGCGGCTTTGGGCACGCTGGCTTATAATGCCTATCAGAAGCATCAGGGACAGGCGGGGTCTGAAACCGCACCGAGCTGTGTATTTTTACCGAGTTCGGCACAAGATCAAGAAGCGGTCGGTAAAGCGACCATTCGCGCCATGATTTCTGCCATGAAGGCCGATGGCCAGATTGAAGCGACCGAAAAGGCGAAATTGTTTGACCATCTGGCCAAGATCGACTTGTCGGATACCGAAAAAGCCTTCTTGTTCGATGAATTGGCCAAGCCACTGGATATTCAACAAGTGGTTGCTGGCGCAACCTCGCCCGAATTGGCGTTGGAGATTTATGCGGCCTCTCTGGTCGCGATTAATACCAATGGTCCTGCCGAAAAGGCTTATTTGGCTGATCTGGCGACACGCTTGCAGTTGGATTCGACACTGGTGGCAAAACTGCATGATGAGGCTTTGTTGCCAGCTTAAGTGCGCATCAATTGGCTAAAAATGGGTCGGCCCAGCACGCGCTGTGGCCGACCTTTTTTATGCGGCTTCTGACGTAGAACTGTGGCTGGTGAAGGCGTGAATGGCCGCTGCCGATCGCGCCGCGCGAAGGCCGTCGCGCATGTCTTGACGACGCAATAGACG
>VYLV01000060.1_pt1 | contig 27706 bp, 29 predicted proteins | sample 5114191 | NCBI WGS metagenome assembly VYLV01 (sample SAMN12291782, study PRJNA351875) | freshwater metagenome | isolation source: freshwater lake | place: USA: Michigan, Little Long Lake | collected 2013-08-08 | reverse complement strand
CAAACTTTACACGCTTCGGGAGAGGTTCCCTCTTGGTTGGTTGGAGAAATCCTGCTTGCTAACGGAGACTCAATGAACGAAGAATCCCCGTCTCTTTAGAGCGGGGAGCGTCAACATTTAGACCAAATTTGGGGTCAAGAAACATGAGCGATCGCATCGAGTGGATTAATGCCCTATCAACCCGTCCCTCCCTAGAAGCGGCGGTGACGGAAGTAGTGGAAAAAGTGCAAGATAAATTAGTCGGATCGGCAGATTTAGCCATAATTTTTATTTCTTCTGCCTATGCCAGCGACTATCCCCGTTTAGTTCCCTTAATCTTGGATAAACTCCCCGTTCCTGTCCTGATCGGCTGCGGTGGGGCGGGGATTGTCGGCATGGATGACAGGGAAAAAGCGCGAGAAATCGAAGCGAGTCCGGCTTTAAGTCTCACCGTCGCCCATTTGCCCAATGTGGAAGTACAGCCTTTCTATATCGAAGCGGCGGAAATGCCCGATCTCGACAGTTCCCCCTCTAGTTGGACAGAATTATTAGGGGTAGAAGCGGCCAAAAATCCCCAATTTATCCTTTTAGCCGATCCTTTTTCCAGTCGCATCAATGATCTGTTAGAGGGTTTGGATTTTGCCTACCCCAGTTCGGCCAAAATCGGCGGTTTAGTCAGTGGTGGCATGATTGAACGTTCTGGGGGTCTATTCTACCACGATCAACAAAAACCCCGTAATACCTATCTCTATCGTCAGGGAACCGTAGGAATCGCCCTTTCTGGCAATATTATCGTCGAAACTATTGTCGCCCAGGGTTGTCGTCCCATCGGACCGATTTATCAGGTGAGTGAGGGAGAACGCAATATTATCCTCTCCATGACCGGTAAAGAGGCCGATGGGACTCCGCAACCACCTTTAAATCTACTGCGGGATTTAATTGCCTCCTTGAGGGAAAAAGACCGAGAATTAGCGCAAAACTCCCTTTTTATCGGTATTGCTAGGGATGAGTTTAAAATGCAGTTGCGGCCCGGGGATTTCTTAATTCGCAATCTTTTGGGAGTAGATCCCCGCCAAGGTGCGATCGCAATTGGCGATCGAGTTCGTCCGGGGCAGCGGGTACAATTTCACCTGCGCGATGCTGACACTTCCGCCCTAGATTTAGAATTACTTTTGCAAGCTTTTGCCCAAGAAAAACCTAATAGTTCAGAGGTACTAGGGGCTTTAATCTTTTCCTGTCTCGGTCGCGGGGAAAATCTCTACGAAAAACCCGACTTTGATTCGGGTCTTTTTCAGCGTTATTTCGCCAATGTTCCCCTCGCCGGTTTCTTTGGCAATGGAGAAATCGGGCCAGTGGCCGGTCGCACTTTTCTACACGGTTATACCTCGGCCTTTGCCCTCTTTCGTCAGGGAATTTAATGTTATACTAGATAGTTAGTACGCTAGGGAGTAGAACAATGGTAAAAGCCCAATCTTTCTCTGAGTCGGAGATTATCTATGCCGATAGTGATGGTAAACCGATGGCCGATAATACCAAACAGTTTCGCTGGATTGTGACGATTAAGGAAAATCTCGAATGTTTATTCGCAGACAATGACCATGTGTTTATCGCCGGCGATCTGTTGTGGTATCCGGTCGAGGGGGATAATAAAATCTGTCAAGCGCCGGATGCTATGGTGGTGTTTGGCAGACCCAAGGGCGATCGAGGTTCCTATAAGCAATGGTTAGAGAACCAGATTGCGCCGCAGGTGGTCTTTGAAATTATCTCTCCAGGCAACACTAAAGCGGAAATGCGCCGAAAATGGCAATTTTATCAGCGTTTTGGCGTAGAGGAATATTATCTCTATGATCCTGATGCTAATTATCTACAGGGTTGGTGGCGAAGGGGTGGTCAATTGGAGATGATTCCTGCGATCGATAATTGGCAGAGTCCGCTTCTACAGATCCGTTTTCAACTGGAGAGTCCCCAGTTAGCTATTTTTTATCCCGATGGCTCGCGGTTTTTGACCACCCTAGAAATCAAGCAAAAAGCGGAATTAGCCGAACAACGAGCCAATGCCGCCGAACAGCAAGCCCAACAGGAACGTCAACGGGCCCGGGAAGCTGAGGCAAAATTAGCCCGCATAGAGGCGCAATTACGGGCTATGGGGATTAATCTAGAGGAAAGCTAACGAGAGGCCGGAAGGACGGGATTTAACCAGTGGAGAATCTCATCTTTGAGACGGGAATTATCCCGGGCAAGTCCCTGTTTTAACCATTGGCCGATCGCATCGAGGGGAGTAAATACTTCTCCGGTTTGCCAACTGACATCTTGACTCAAGGGAGTGAGATGATTGCCCGGGAGAGTTCGCAGGGCAATTAAATCATTAAAGCGTTTTTTTAGCAGGGGATTTAAGACCAGAGATTGATCGATCGTGTCGTCTTGAAAACGGATTAAAAGATTGCGACGAATGGCATAATCTTGGAAAATTAACTCGTTTGTTTCTTCGGGGGAAGGGGTAAATTCGAGGTTAAAAGTGGTGTCAATTTGCAAAGGTTCGATAAAGGGAATAGCTCGACGAATGGGATAATTATTAAAGGAAATGAGGATATTTCCCGCCCGTTCCACTTCGTAGAGACTACCGATTAATAAATGTAGTTTACACCCCATACTGTGACCCAATCCGTAGATGGGGAGATAACCTTGGGGCAGACTATGATTCCAGCGCAGACGTTCAATAATATTATCAAAACGGTTTAAAACTGTGCGGGCGATCGATGTGTGATCGAGGGTATTAACAAAGGGAGTAGCAACAATAGCGTATCCTGAATTCCCAAGACTTTCTAATAACCAACGATAGGTAATATTCGGGGCCGCCGCCACAAATGCCCCCCCTAAAAAGTGAATGATACCCCGGGGACGACGGGGGAGAAAAACCCAATTACCTGCTATTTCTTGCCAATTCATACTAAATCCAGTTATTAAAGACTGATTATCTATTTCTCTTTTTGCATGAGTGTCTCTTGCATGACTGCTTATCCTTATAAGTAGCCTATACTCAACGGATTTAGTATCATAATTAGTTATCAGTTAACTAATAACTTATACTAAATCCAGTTATTAAAGACTGATTATCTATTCCTCCTTTTGCATGAGTGCCTTTTGCCTCTTGCCTCTTGCCTATCCTTATAAGTAGCCTACACTCAACGGATTTAGTATTAGTCACTCACCAAATAAAGACTACTTGATCTTATACTAAATCCTGTTTAAAAGGGATAGGAGATTAGCCAGAGATTGGCCCCGCCGGATAAGGATAACTACTTGCCCAAGTCATCAAAAATCGGGATGAATAGTTCTAGGCCAGTTTTTTCTTAATAAAAGCCACTATTTGAGACATTTGTTTCTTCATATTTTCCATTTCTGTTTGCATTTGGGCAATTTGGGACTGGAGAGTCTGAATATCGGTGCTATAATCCCCGGTGAGTTGCTCTAGTTTCGGGCTAAAAACTTTTGGTTTGGGGGAATATTGTTTGGCCTTAGCCATCGCTTCTTTAATCGCTTGTACCAATTGTTTTTGGTCGAAAGGCTTCTCAATAAAGGCAAAATACTGGAAAGGTTCGGGGATTTTCTCTACTACCTCCTCTTTCCGTCCCGACATTAACACTAGGGGGATACTTTTGAGATTATCTTCGGTTTGGATTTGCTGAAACACCTCCCAACCGCTCATTTTCGGGAGAAGCAAGTCCAAAATAATCAAATTCGGGGTTTCGGTACGGATGAGATTATAACCCTCTAATCCGTCTTTAGCTTCGAGAAATTCAAAGTTACCCTCTGGTAACATATCGCGAACGTGCATCCTGATCACTTTACTGTCATCGATAACGAGAATTTTATGATTTGACACGATAGACACCTTAGAAAAGAGACAATAGATAAGCTGGTTGATTCGAGGGGGTATTAGGGGAAACTTTCGCCATAGGGATTGGAGATTACCAAAAAACCCTTAGAAACTAACATACATCATAAAGAAAAAACCTCGGTTAATGTCCGAGGCTGCTGTTGTAGGAGAACTCAATGCAAAACCAAAGGAAGATACCAAAACCAAAGAGGTTTTTATCGGTAAATCACCCTTATTGTCCCATTGTAACCCCTGTTTAAGCGTATCGGGATGAACTAGCACTTTTGAGGGCTAAATAACCTAAACCGAGACATAAAAGCGCATTTAGTCCCAAAAATGCCTGAGCGATCGTACCGGAACCTAACCAGATCAGAGTAGGATGGATAACAGCACTGATACCTAAAGTCACCGCCATAGCTAAAGATACCCCCACCGCTAACCATTTTGCTTGGGGATGACTCAAAAGCAGAGCAATCAGGACAAAGGGCAGGATAACACTGGCAAAAAGCGGATTAAGGGCAGAACTTCCCTGAATAACACCTCCTAGGTCGGAAAGAGAACTCCCCATCACTCGGAAAGGCCATTGGGGTAAATCGAAGATATAAAGACCTCTGAGGAAAAATAAGCCAGAACTGCCAAAAATTAGACCAGCATTCAAAAATCCGTTCCAGGAGAAGGGAAAATAACTTCTCAGCCACCAAGCGAGGAGATAAGAACCCAAAACCATGGCCATTTTGGGCAAAACCGCCACCGCGCCGCCATCAATCCAGAAACGGGGATTGAGATAACCGTTATCGCGCAACCAACGCCAAAAATCCCGGAAAGTAATCTCTCCTTTCAGGGCCAATTGTAGGGCATTGCCCGCGTCTAATTGTCCGGCCCCAAAATGATTAAAGGGATCATCATTGATCTTACGGGCCGACTGCTGCAAAACCCCTAAAACTGCATTGGGTTCTTTAATTCCCGCAGCCTTGATTAAAGCTACCACCCCGGCAACGTGAGGGGCTGCCATGCTGGTTCCCTGAAAACCGAGGAACGCCGGTTCCCCCCCCTTAGCCGGATCGATGGTTTCTTGGACAATTTTACCCGTATCGGAGCCGCCGGGGGCAGCAATATCGATTCCAGCCCCGAAATTAGAATAGGGGGCTTTATTTCCGGAGGCATCTACCGCAGAAACGCCGATAACGTGGGGAAAACGGGCGGGATAGGCGGCGGAATTATCATCGGCATTACCGGCAGCGGCGACGATTACCACACCTTTACTATAGGCATATTCGATCGCCTCTTTCATTACTTGGGTTTCGCCTCCACCCCCTAAACTCATATTGATGACATCGGCTTTATTATCGACGGCAAAACGGATCGCTTCGGCAATATCTCCCACGGTTCCCCCACCCGTCCCGGAAAGCACCTTGAGGGGCATAATTTTGGCTTTGTAGGCGATGCCGGCCACCCCGTAGTTATTATTGGTCGATTGGGCAATTGTTCCGGCTACATGGGTTCCGTGACCGTTATCGTCTTCGGCATTGCTGCGATCGTTGACGAAGTCGTAGCCTTCGACAAACTCGGTTTCTCGCAGATCGGGAACTATTGATACACCTGTATCAATAACGGCGACGGTGATCCCTTCACCGTGATTTTCTTCCCAAGCACGTTCGATGTTTATCCCCCTCAGGTTCCACTGTTTACTATAGTCGGGGTCATTGGGGGCGATAAAAGCATGATAAATATAATCGGCTTCGATCGATTCGGTGTATTTTTTTAGGTCGGAATTACGGAGAGTTTTCAGGAGTTTGCTATCTCCATCGACAGTGTAAAGATGTTCATCGATGGAAAAGATACTATTTAAACTGGTGGGTTTTCCCGCTTTTTTGTTGATAGCATTTAACTGCTCATCGAGGACGCTGACGGGTATATCGTCTTTAAAGTCGATCAAAATTGATTGATATTCGCCCCGATTTGCTAATCCAGTAAAGTTAAAGAGAGCAAATCCTAGACCGATAATGAATAGGGTTAACAATAAAAGTTTTTTCATAGATTTCCTAAGAATTGATCATTGCCAGCCAAGGTTTTTTTAGTTTTGATGAGAAAATCTGAGCGAAGTTCCCCTATTTTTGTCTCGATTGAGGAGAGGACTAACCGGTTACAAAAAAGTCACCTGTTGTTTATTTTAAGCTCGATCGCCGATCGCTGTTAATTCCCGACTGGCAAAAATAGCTTCGTAGTGGCGATAATGTTTAAATTCCAGGAGATTATAGAAAGGATCCTCCAGGAAAAAGGTTTTATGTTCGGTTATCTCCCCAGTAAAGCGAGTTTTTGGTTCTAGATAAAATTTTAGTTGATTGGCCCGTGCTTTGACCAGAAGATTGTCCCAATCGCTGGCAGCGGGGAGAATGAGACCAAAATGGCGAGGATAAATGCTATTTTGGGGAGTAAGAGGCATTTCGGTAACGTGAGCGACTACCTGATGACCGGAGAAATTTAAGATAATCGCTTTCTCGGTTTCTCTTCCCGCTAAACAACCTAAACCATCACAGTAAAAGCTTTTAGCACTGGACACATCGGTAATCGGAATAGCGAGATGAAAAATTGCAGGTTGATTCATGGTGATCGATTTTATCCGCACTCTACTAGGTTCTATTGTAGCGATCGAGGGGCAACTGTTACAGGAATTTTTTCTTGAATTGGAGTAATCGCAGGGAAATTTTCGGCACTTTTTCCCTGAAAATTAGGTAATTGACCACCTGAAAATCGATAAAACCCCACCTAAAGACTTTGTGCGATTCTAAAACCAGCGTGTTGATAAAAATTCCGGCGAAACCAATTGCGATAGTAGGCTAGGATTTCTGTGCCGTTAGTCACCCAAGCTCCTCCTAACATCATTTTATGTTGACTATTAAAGAAAGGAGTGGAATTGTCAGCATAGAGGTAATGGGGTTGAAAGTCAGTTAAGGGATTAAAATCATCTTCTAGCCATTCCCAGACGTTACCGCGTAAATCATAAATTTCTGAGTTATTGCCGGCATTTTTTAACATTCCCACGGGAGTGGGAGAACAGAATTTTAAATTGAGGTTATAGTCCTCAAAGTTATCGTTTTCTAGGGTATAACATCGATTTTTTTGACTGCCATAGGTGGCTAAATTCCACTCAGCTTCCGTCATTAAACGTATTCCTTGTCCTTGAAAACGACAGTAGGCGATCGCTTCATAATAGTTCACTTCTACCGGCCAATCAAGAGGTAAATCGAGAGCATCAAACATGGCTCGATATTGATAATTTCCTCGCTCATCTACCAGCCAAAATTTAGGATATTTGACTCGATAATGATTTTTCCATTGCCAAGCTTCCTCATCCCAATAACTGGGATTTTCGTAGCCACCATTATCGACAAATTCTTTAAATTCTCCGTTGGTAATCATATATTTACTCACCAGAAAATTGTTAACTTGAACTTGCCGATAACCATACTCATTATCCCAACCATAAATAGGAGAATCTTGGGGTTTACCAATTTCCACTATTCCCCCAGAAACCTCCACCATTTGATTAGGATAAGCTTGACCAAAAGAAGGGGCATAATGCCACCCTTGAGGACGTTGCAGACGCTCTAAGGGCAGTTGTCTGAGTAACATTGAAGATGTTTCAAAGTGAACACGCTGATGCTCAATTCCCATTATTAATGACCAGAGAGAATGCTGAGGATGAATAGGACGATTAAGGGGGATATTTTTAATTATTTCGACCACAATTTCATAGACTTGTTGCCGATATTCCCAAACCTTAGCCACCTCGGGCCACTGAATATGGGCGATAGCAGAGTTTAATTCTTCGGGAGTTCCTGGATCTACTCCCACTCCAAACAATAATTCGTAGTCAGGATTAGGGCTTTTTTTTAATAGGTTAACCAGCTGCAATTTATTAAGATAAAAAGCGGCAGCATGACCTAAATAAAAAATGAGGGGATTTCTTAAATCGTCAGGGTTACAATAAAAAGCTTCTTCTTTGATGATGCTTTTTAACAGCCTATCTTCTAATTGCCAAGCATTTTCAAAATAGTCGAGTATATTTTCTCGACTACAGTTTTTTAGAGAGATAGGAGCCTGTGCTTGAATCTTTTCCATGTTTTTATGCCTCTATTACTGATGGTAATGTTTTCGTTATTTACAGGGATAACTGACAGAGAATTAACCCGAATAAATTTTCAGGATCGGTGAAAACCCTAAGGGGTTTTAATCCCTTTGATTCTAGGTCTTTTTGCATAGTTTCTAGGTTGAATTTACGGGAGATTTCTGTTAAAAGACCTTCCCCCGCTTGAAAATTAACTGTCAGATCGAGTTTTTTGAGATGAACAGGGTGAGTTTTTTGAGAAATTAAATACATTTCAATTTGGGATTTGTCTTGATTATAGATAGCTTGATGACTAAATAAATCAAGGTTAAAATCAGCTTGAAAACGCCAATTTAAATGGGAAAGCATATTTAAATTAAAAGCGGCTGTCACCCCTTGTGCATCATTATAAGCTGCTTCTAAAATTGCCGATGGTTTTTGGAGATCAATCCCTAATAAAAAATAATCTCCAGCTTTGAGGACAGTGGTAATTTTTGCTAAGAATTTATCACATTCATCGGCGGAAAAATTACCGATCGAACTTCCCAAGAAAAAAATCATTCTGGTATTATCGGAAGCGTTTTGATAATAGGCTAAGGCCTGTTCATAGGTTCCAATTAACCCCTGAATGGGTAAATTAGGATATTCTTTTTGTAATCCTATGGCACTAGCTTGGAGAATAGTTTCACTAACATCGATAGGTATATATTTAGAGGATTTTTGTTGCCGATAATAAGCGTCCAATAACAGACGAGTTTTAGTGGAACTACCACTGCCTAATTCTATCAATTCGCAGGCTCCTGTATAGGCGACAATTTCTTGGGCATATTCTTGAATAATAGCCGCTTCTGTCCTAGTGGGATAGTATTCTGGCAATTGACAGATTGCTTCAAAAAGTTGGGAACCTTGCCGATCATAAAAATATTTAGATGGTAAGCTTTTGGGGGTTTTAGTTAATCCTTCAATCACATCTTTTCCCTCATCTTTAACTATATTTTGACTGGTGGTAAAGGTAGCTAAATACTCAATTTGTAATAGTTCTTGGTTCGGTGGGTTAAGTTGCATAGATTCTCCGATTATTCTCAAGTTTTTTGATTGTTCTCGATCGATACCGAGGATGAAATCCACTTTGACAGCTTGAATGCTGGCAGAGATTATCATTCCCTGGTAATCTTACCACTAAAACGCCGCAAAATTTACCTCTTGTCTAGATAGACAAAGTTTATGGATCGTCAATAAAAGCTGTTAAATCCATCGAGATGGGTGCTGATATTATCCAAGCAAAATTACCGGTTCAATTAATCAGTAAAGATTGCATTTCCTCTAAGGTAAGATTTTCTTGAATATAGCGAGGATTAAGGGGATGATAAGGACTAGCAAGACGAGCTATCTTAATAACTCTAGCAGTTTCAGGAATGATCGGAATATCGGGATCGTAGGGGGTGCTGCGGGTAAGGGAACTAGAAAAACCTTTAAAAATAGAGATTTCTTCCTCCTCCCCATCCACAGCAATAGTCACTAATAAAACCTCTTGGGGATTTTTGAGGGTGTATTGTTCGAGTTGTTTACCAATATTCATAGAAAAATGGCTAATTATCGATAGCTAAAGACCTACTATTGTAAAGCTGAACGTCCCTGTTTGCCAAGGCGAATAAGAAGAAAATGGGCAAAATAGAGAGTATAAAAAGAGAGACCAACTAAACCAAAAAAGCCCAAAACATTAGCGGTAGCTTCTGAATGAAAAATCTCGCGAAACTGCCAAGGTGCTTCCTGCCAAACTTGACAATAGGGAGAATTTAGCAATTCCCCTGACATAGCACAGGAGAGAAAAGGTAAGGTAGAAATCGCGCCCAAAGGACAATAAATCGTTACTGCCCAACGCCAAGCAGTGGTGACAAATTTAAGTGGACTGGCGGGTAAATCTTTAATTTCATCGTTAATATCCACCCAAAACCAGAGGGAAATCAGGATTAAAATCTTAGCTAAAAAACTGGTGACAAAACCAATCGGCCAGGAAGCAATCATTAAATATACAGTAATTAATAAAAGACTAGCCACTCGCCAATAGATAATCAACAATTTCTGCAATGATTCGATTTTTGCAAATAAAGACCAAATTAACAAAATTGCCGGGATAATCACCGTAAATAGGACGGCTAAACGATAATCTATCCAAACGAGAGGACGAAACCAAAGCTGATTCATAAACTATTTAGACATAATTACACTGTCAACATTTTACTGTCTTCGGGTGCGGGAGCCAAAATCGGCCAAAGCTTGACCAACAAACCACAAAACGAGGGGCGATCTTTTTATATTTAAGATCGCCCTAAAGCTAGGATTCTACTGTGAGGAGAGAAAAAACCGCTGCCGGACTACATTAATCTTCATAAACGCGACACTCGGCGGCATCGGGATTAGAATCACAATACTTTTCGAAGTAGGTTTTTTGGGGGTGGTCTTGACGTTGGTGGGCTGCTTCTGCTTGTAATTCTTCCACCGCATCCCAAGCGGCGGCACATTCACCAGAGGTGGCACCTTCCGTGCTACACACGGCTCTGGCATTTTCTAGCTCTTCTTGAATTTTATCTTGGATATTGCTCATGATTCCTCTGAAATTGATCTATTGACACTTTAACAATTATACAGTCACCTTCTAAAACCACAGGATCGGTTATCCCACTCGATCGCCTTTCCTGTTCTATTAAGCCGATCTTAGCGCAATTTTTGGCGAATTTAACATCAAGATTTCCTGACCGGGCCAATTTTTAGCCTACATTCCGCACTGGAGAAATGCCAGAGGGATTTCTCCAGTGCATAGACAGCGAGCAGAACTATATACCGACTTATTTAGGCCGTCTTACACCAAATCCATTTTTAATAGTGTGATTAACTGCCAAGTTATCGATTGTTTTTCCCCGCTCCAGTGCTTTGGCGCTCACCTACTCTCCTATACCTTTTACCTGGGTTGCAGGGACAGCAGTACGCGCATTTATGGCTGTATAATTCGCGTTGATATTATTAATAATAAAATCTGAGTGCAGCAGGACGGCAGCAGCGATCGCTGATAAATTGGTAGCTAGGGGAGTCCCCAAACAAGACATCGTTTTAGCTTACCATGCGCCCCATGTGCGACAATATACCGAGTTTGCCCTTGGCTAAAACCATTAATTGATGACCTTGCCCATACAAGTTTTACCCCAAGACGTAATCGATTTAATTGCCGCAGGAGAGGTAATCGACTCTTTAGGCGCTGTGGTGCGAGAATTAGTCGAAAATGCCATTGATGCGGGGGCAGATAGGATTAGCATCGATATATCTCCCCAAAACTGGCGAATACAAGTATCGGATAACGGCAGGGGAATGTCTAGAGAAGATTTGCAACTGTGTAGCTATGCCCACAGTACCAGCAAAATCCGCCAACGGGACGATCTTTGGCAGATTACCAGTCTCGGATTTCGTGGTGAAGCTTTGCACAGTATCGCACAGGTGGCGCATCTGCGGGTTGCCAGTCGCCATGACGATGATTTAGGTTGTTATTGTCTTTACAATCACCAAGGCGAGCCAGATGATTTAGAAACGATTCCTATAGCTATCGGTACTATCGTCACGGTAGAGAATCTCTTTGGTAACTTTCCCGTCCGTCGTCAAGCTTTACCTTCAATTAACAAACAATTAAAGGATATACAGACTTTAATTCATAATTTTGCTCTCTGTCATCCCCAAATTACTTGGCAGGTTTTTCAAGATCATCAAGATTGGTTACGCATTAGTCCGGGTAAGGATGCCAGTCAAATATTACCGCAATTAGTTAAATCTCTGCATTTTAACGATTTAGCATCCCTGAAACTTGACTTAACGACTCCTGACGCAGAATCTGCTCAAATTGAATTAGTCATTGGTTTGCCCGATCGCATTTCTCGCCATCAACCAGATTGGGTTAGAATTGCTGTTAATGGGCGAATGGTGCGCTCATCGGAGTTAGAACAGGCAATATTTGAAGCTTTCGCTCGCACAGTCCCTAAAGATCGCTATCCCGTTTGTTTTCTCCATCTACATCTTAACCCTCGTTCGATCGATTGGAATCGTCACCCAGCTAAAGCGGAAATATACCTGCATAACCTCATTTTTTGGCAAGAACAGATAATTTCAGCCATAGACAAGGCGTTAGGACTAAATCCCGAACATATACCCGAAAAAGCGCAAAATCAGCGCGTCAGTCAAATTCTCAAGGCTGCCGAAGAAAAAAGCACCTATACAATAGGGGAGAAATACCCGAAAAATCGGCTGGAATTAAAGGCAGTAGCCCAAATTCACCAAACTTACATAGTTGCCGAACATCCTAACGGATTATGGTTAGTCGAACAACATATTGCCCATGAGCGGGTTTTGTACGAACGTTTAGAGGATAACTGGGAAATCGTGCCGTTAGATACTCCGATCATCTTAAATCAGTTAACTACTCGACAAATCGAACAATTACAACGTTTAGGATTAGAAATTGCTAGTTTTGGCGATCGCTCTTGGGCAATTCGTAGTATTCCTGTTCTACTAAAAGAACGCGAGGATCGGGCTGATGCTTTACTAGAATTAAGTTTAGGGGGGGATTTACAAACCGCTCAGGTTGCTACCGCTTGCCGGAGTGCTATCCGCAACGGTACAGCTTTAAGTTTAAAAGAAATGCAGAATTTACTCGATGATTGGCAAAATACCCGTAATCCCCGCACCTGTCCCCACGGAAGACCGATTTACTTATCCTTAGAAGAAACCTCGCTCGCTCGCTTCTTCCGTCGTCATTGGGTTATCGGCAAAAGTCACGGCATTTAATCAGTTATCAGTTATCAGTTATCAGTTATCAGTTATCAGTTCACTGTTTACTGTTCACTGTTCACTGAAAAATCCCCATCTCTCAATTGTCCGATATTGCTAGGGAAAAACGGAAAGTGCTGCCTTTACCTAATTCACTTTCCACCTCGATTTGACTTTGGTGTAATTCCACTAAACGACGGGTAATCGCTAAACCAATACCACTACCCCCAGAATAACGGGAACGAGAACGATCGGCCCGCCAAAAGCGCTCGAAAATAAAGGGTAAATCCTCTGCTGCGATGCCAATTCCGGTATCGATAACGGCAATTTGTAGGCAATTTTTGTCCCTTGTCACTTGCAGGGTAATTGCACCATTATCGGTGTAACGAATGGCATTACCGAGCAGATTAACTAAGATTTGTTCGAGGCGATCGGGATCGGCCATGACAGATGGTAAATTGGGGGGACAATCTAACTGTAAAGTTGGTCCATCTTCTAATAATTGATCGGCAAATTTTTCGATGAGAGAATTTAACAAAGTTAGTAAATTAACAGGTTGCAGTTTAATCGAGAGATAACCAGATTCCGCTCGCGATAGCTCCTGTAGATCGTGGGTTAAACGTTCTAACCTGCGGGTTTCTTTCACTAATTTCTGATAAAGTTCTGGATTAGGTTCGATCGCACCATCGGCTAATTCTTCTAAATATCCCCGTACCACAGTTAAAGGTGTGCGTAATTCGTGGGTAAGATCACCGATTAATTCCTGGCGCCGTTTTTCCACATCGGCTAAACTAATCGCCATCTGATTAAAACTGATGGCTAATTGATTTAATTCTGGGATTTCGCTTTCTGGAACTCGCGCCGATAAATCCCCTTCAGCAAAATTTTTAGTGATTTGTTTCATTTGTTTTACCGGTTTCATAATGCGTTGAGAAACCAAAAAACTCAGATAACCAGCCGTACTTCCTCCCGCAATGAATGACCAAATAGCACTACTATCCCAAGCTGTCTCAAAACCCCTAACCAAGAAAGTTCTCGCTGATCGCACGGTAAAAAATCCCTGCCTTTCTAACTGTTCCAAACGCAAAACAAACATTCGCGGAGAAGATAATTTAGCAATGATAATAAAGCTACTCAATCCCACCACCATAACGAGGAGATGGGATAAAAATAATCTGGTTCCTAAGCTTAATTTTGGTGGCTGCATATTTGTTAAAAACCTCTATTTGTTGTCAATATTCTTGAGAGATTGCTACATAAATATAAAAACCTTGTTGGATAATATCTTTTGGTCTTTTTGAAATCAAAAAGTGCCAGCCATTGGATTGTTCGGTGGGAAAATTTAGGGACTTTTTCCCTGAAAATTAGGTAATTGACCACCTAAAAATGGGGAAAACCCCACACCCTACCCCTAGGAAAAACTTTTTGCCGCAAACCCTATTGACAGTGTTTCTCATAAAGATGAAGTATAACAGGATTTGGCATCGACCACCGACTCCCCAAAACGAAAACTTCCTATCCCACCATTAAGATAACGGCTATATATTCCCCTACAGCATCTTGAATAAAGAACCCGTCAAGCTATGCTGTCAGGGCAGAGTAGGACAAAACCTAACTTTTTGCCGCTCTATGCTATCGTATCAAGATGCGCTACTCTGTTAGGAGTAGCGTCTGTTTTTTTAACCCTTACCCTTAAAAGAGAATCTTTTCTGTATGCTAGAGGCTAATAATCAGGGAGAGAATCAAATATTTCTCTATGAAGTTGTTTTTTCCGGTTCTTCTGGCTCGTTGCCTCAACGCTTCTCCTGGACAGTCCTGCGAGTACCTAAAAGCCGCATGAGTCAAGAAACACAGCGCCTCCTGCGCCAAGGGGCTAAGATTCTCAGTATAAAGCCTCTTGACCCCGAAACTGTCTCGATCAAGCCTAGTTTACCACCTCAACCCTGGTGGGTAGAGATCACCACCAGTCAGCCGAAATGTCTCTATTATTTCGGTCCTTTCGAGAGTTTTTCTGAAGCTTTATCCCATCAATCCGGTTATATCGAAGACCTACAATCGGAATCGGCTCTGGGAATTAACAGCGAAATTAAACAATGTCAGCCAGAGGTTTTAACTCAAGAAGATTTTTAATGTATGGTATCTAATTATACAGATTTTTAGGAATAGTTAGCTTCCTCTTGTTTTCGTTTAATAAGGCCTTTACCCTCACAGAATTTACAGGGGACGGATTCATTCTCCGTCTCTAGATGGATTCTTCCTTTGCCTTGGCAGTGGGGACAGATAACTTGTTCTTCCCACCAATAATTCTCTAAAAAAGCCTCATCGGTAATATAGGTAAAATCTTCAAACATTGGCTTGTCCTCTTATCGTTGAGATAGCTTAATCTGGATTCATCTTTCAACCTGAGAAATTGAAAATTAGGTTTACCCCCATCGTAAAAAAGATCGGGTTCATTCTTCTTGAAACTTAAATTACTTCATATTTATTTATGTTTATTAATATATAATGAGTGTTCACTATCAATCGGGTGTATCTCATATTTGTGAATTTCTCTCACTTATGGTGATCACCAGAAGTTATACTATAGTCAGACTAAATTCGTTGAGTATAGGCTACTTATGAAGACAGGCACTCATGCACTCATGCAAAAGGGGGGATAAATAATCAGTCTTTAATAACCGGATTTAGTATAACGATTCTGGTTCCAATCACACAATTTAGAGAACCGTTAAAAATCTATGAACTCCCGAAAAGGCTTGCCATATAAGCATTTCGCATCTAAGTACAATTGCTTATTGCAAAAGTGGGATGCTCCCTAGTTTAATTGCAGGAAAAGGGTCAATTAGCCAAGAACAGGCGAAATTATTAGGACATTTCTTTCATGTAGATTATAGGTTGTTTATGTAGGGTTTGCTGAATAAATATAAAAACCTTGTTCGATAAGACTTTTAGACTTTTTTCCCATCAAAAAGTGCCAGCCATTGGAGTGCGCGGGGGGAAAATTCAGGTACTTTTTCCCCGAAAATTAGGTAATTGACCCCCTCAAAATGGGTAAAACCCGACACCCGACACCCCACACCCTGACCCCACGAAAAACTTTTTCAGCCAACCCTAATTAGGGTCTGCTGAAAAAGTTTTTCGGTGGGGGTAGGAGTCAGGAGTCAGGAGTCAGGATAATGCAAGGTTTTTGAAAGTCCCAATCCTATTTTCTTGCACTAACATCGGACTTTAACAGGTCAAAAGCTTTATTTTAAAAGGGTTTTACCATTATTCAGCAGACCCTAATTATCTCCTCGCCAAAAAAATCAGGAGCAGAATTTCTACTCCCGATAACTTATTAACTTTAGACTTACCAATTTATTGGAAGACACTGGCAACCTTGGCGCTTACGTCCGGTTGAGTTTCAGCGTAGATATTTTGACGAGTGGCGGCGATTTCTGTGTAAGCTTGACGCACTTCCGAGTTAACTGCCACCGTTTTCACATCGTAGATACGGGTAGCCAGTTGGGGATAGAAACCGATAGCGACAATCAAAGCGAGGAAAGAGACAGCGATAAAGATTTCTCTGGGTTTAGCGTCACTATATTCTGATTCATGAGGGAGGACACAGCTAGTACCGAAACAAACTGCCTGTTCGTTACTTTTGTTGGGGAGAATGTTAGTAATATCGCAGGAAGAACCATCTCCGTAGAAAACTTGACGAAGCATGGAGAGTAGATAAATCGGGGTGAGGATTAAACCAACGGAAGCGAGGAAGACAGTCACAACCCGGAAGGTTTGGCTATAAACGTCACTGCTAGTGACACCGATGAATACGGTAATTTCGCTGGCAAAACCGCTCATTCCGGGTAACGCTAGGGAAGCCATGGCGCCGGCAGTAAAGAGAGCGAAGACTTTCGGCATCGCTTGGGCAATCCCACCCATCTCGTTTAAAGCTAAGGTATGGGTGCGGTCGTAGGTGACACCAGCAAGGAAGAATAAGACGGCGGCAATTAAACCATGGGAGAGCATTTGTAACATAGCACCGCTAATACCCACATCGGTAAAGGAAGCAATCCCTAAAAGGACGAATCCCATGTGTGAAACCGAGGAATAAGCGAGACGGCGTTTCATGTTTTGTTGACCGAAGGAAGCGAAAGCACCGTAGATAATATTAACGACACCGAGAATCGCTAGAATGGGGGCAAAGTAGATGTGTGCATCGGGTAGAAGCCCCATATTAAGACGGATTAAACCGTAACCACCCATTTTGAGGAGAACACCAGCGAGAATCATCGATACAGGTGCAGAAGCTTCACCGTGAGCATCGGGGAGCCAAGTATGGAGGGGGAAGATAGCGAGTTTGACCCCGAAAGCGATTAATAAACCAGCGTAAAGGACTAATTCTAAAGCGAGGGGATAATCTTTAAATCCTAATTCCGCCATATCAAAGGTCATCGCACCACCACCGTAAAGGGCCATGGCTAGACCGGCAACGAGGATGAAGATAGAAGCGGCGGCGGTGTAGAGTAAGAATTTAGTGGCGGCATAACGACGTTTTTGACCACCCCAGATGGAAACGAGTAGATAAACGGGAATTAACTCGATTTCCCACATTAAAAAGAATAATAATAAGTCTTGGGCGACGAAAACACCAATCTGAGCGGCGTAGAGCAACAGCATCAGGAAGTAGAATAAACGGGGTTTGCGGTCCACTTGCCACGCGGCCAAGATAGAAAGGGTTGTCACCAATCCTGCTAATAAAACTAACGGTGCCGAGATACCATCCACCGACACCGCCCAACTTAAACCTATTTGGGGAACCCAATCGATTTTTTCCACTAATTGTAGGTTGGGGTTGCTTAAATCATATTTTTGTAAAAAAACGTAGCACATTAAAACAAAGTCTGCTAGTCCGACTCCAAGAGCGAACCAACGAACAGTTTTTCCTTCTTTGTCGGGGATTACAGGGATAAGGAAGGAGGAAAGCAAGGGGAGCAAAATGATGGCAGTGAGCCAGGGGAAGTTAGCCGTTAGCATGGCAGTAAGAAAAAATACCTATTTCGTTATGTGTTCATTTTATGCGACTTTGTAAAATTTTGTGAATATTTTTTGTCCTACCTTTACCATAGACTTTTATATATAGTTGGCGCATCATCATCGATTAACCTAAATAAGCTTGTTTGACGCGCTCATCCTTGAGTAAATCCCCGGCTTCTCCGGCGATAGTCAAGCGTCCCGCTTCCAAAACATAGCCGCGATTGGCAGTTTCTAGGGCTAAATTGGCGTTTTGTTCCACTAACAGGATAGTTACTCCCGATTCGTTTAATTGACGGATAATACTGAAGATTTCTCGCACTATCTGCGGCGCTAGTCCTAAACTGGGTTCGTCTAGTAACAATAACTTGGGACGACTCATTAAAGCTCTGGCGATCGCCAGCATCTGCTGTTCCCCACCGCTTAGGGTTCCCGCTAACTGCTCTCGGCGCTCCGATAGTCGGGGAAACAGTTGCCACTGCTCTTCGATATCACTTTTTACTCCTAGGCGATCGCTTCTCGTATAAGCACCTAACTGCAAATTTGTCAAGACTGTTTGACGCGCTAAGATTCTTCTCCCTTCCGGACTATGGGCAATTCCCCGCTTAACGATTTCATGGGGCGGTAAATGGGTAATATCTTGACCCTGATAAATTATTCGCCCCGTCTTTGCCGTTAAAATCCTAGATATCGTCTTTAGAGTCGTCGTTTTTCCTGCTCCGTTCGCTCCAATCAGGGTGACAATTTCCCCCGTTTCTACCCTTAAGCTAACCTGCTGTAATGCCTTTATTCCGCCATAATTAACCGATAAATCGCTAATTTCTAACATAAATCCAGTCAAATCCCAATAGGATCAATATAGCAGTTACCAGTTACCAGTTACCAGTTACCAGTTATCAGTTACCAGTGATCAGTTATCAGTTACCAGTTATCAGTTATCAGTGATCGGATTTGAGTTTTTAGTCAGGGATAAGTAAGAAGTTCGAGCATTTGTACTAAAATTTCCAAGACGCAGTTTAAACGCGGTACAGCTTATTAAGTGAGGACTATTAAATGGCATTAACAGTGCTGTCTTTTCACTGCTTACTGTTTACTGATAACTGATAACTGATTATCTGCCTAAAACTTCCAAGACAACCGGGGCAACTCCCGATTGGAAGACACCGATAATCGCTGCCGCACCTCTGGAGAGATCGATGAGGCGACCACCGCTAAACGGACCGCGATCGTTAATTCGCACCACCACCGAGCGCCCGTTACGCAGATTAGTTACCCTAACCTTGGTGCCGAAAGGTAGATAGCGATGGGCGGCGGTTAAACTACTAGAGTTAAAAGTCTCACCACTAGCGGTGCGACGACCGTGAAAACCAGGACCATACCAAGAGGCCATTCCCTTTTTACGGGGGCGACTGCTGGTTTTTACCGCTTGGCTTGTTTTCGGCTTCTCTGCTGGTGTCACTGAGGCAGGATTGGTAGCTGGGGCATTAGCAGGGGCCGGCTTGACTTGATTGGGTTGTGATTGGGGTTGTATCGTCGAAGGAATGGCCTCTTGGGTCCGGGGTGTAACGCTTGCAGGGACGGTATTTTCTTTGTCCACTAGGGACTCCAAAGTTTTTAGAATTTCGTTAGCATTATCTTGAACCGAACGTGATATCTTAATACTTGAATCATTTGTTCGACTATTAGAAAAAGCGGACAGAATGGTTTGAGAGGTGGACTCGATAACAGTTTGACGCTCTACGCTAATATCCGTCAGGCTGTTGCTGTGTCCTGCTGTCTGGGAACAAATTATCGAAGCTGTAGTCCCCACTACGGTAAGGGCAGTTACAGCTTGTAGTTTGTTGATCAGTTGTTTATTCATAGACTTTCTTATTGTGCGTTAGCAAGTTCCCAATGCAAAGCTGAAGGAACTTGCTAACATTCCTTTGTGCTTGCAGAGCTAACTTGGTTGCTTTCTGTTCAACCGTATCACGGAAAATTGGTTGGTCATTACGAGAATTTGTATCGTTATCGGGCAAGAGAATCAAAAATTTAAATAAAGGGTTGACTGGCGCTAAAAACCAAGTTAAGATGATAGGTTTTTAATTTTTTGTGTCCTAGAGGGGATCAAGGTTAGGAAAACTTAGGGAATTAGTGAAATTTTGAGAGGGAATAATGCTAGTATTGACAAGGCTTTCAAGGATTATCAGCCCTCCTCGATTTGCCTCTATCGATGCAGATAATGGTTAATAAAACTGTTTTGTTCGCTACAAAAAACCAGATTTTTAAGATAAATGTTAAATCGGGCTAAGGGTCAGAGATAAAAAATTATAATAGGGGCTTGACAAGGAACTAAAAATAAGCTGTTATTAGCCAAACTTAACAACGCAATCAGAAATGTTAATACAGGCTAATACTAAATCCTGTTTAAAAGGGATAGGGAAGTGGGGAAGTGGGGAAGTGGGGGATTGGGGAAGTGGGGGATTGGGGGATTGGGGAAGTGGGGAAGTGGGGAAGTGGGGAAGTGGGGAAGTGGGGAAGTGGGGAAAGAAACCTCTTTCATCTGTGGGGGTGAAAATTTTTTCATCCGGCCCGACTCCTAACCCCACGAAAAGCTTTTTCGGCAAACCCTATCTAATTGTGTGTTGGGTTTTTTTAGGTCAATCCAACCGACAAGAGCGGCTATAAAATCTAATATAATCAAGACAGCAGGTCATCCCATAGGTAATTCTCAAATGAATTATAAGATTGACATAGAACAAGAAGAAGATGGACGATATATTGCTGAAATCGTCGAACTTCCGGGAGTTTTAGTCTATGGCAATAGTCAACAGGAAGCTATGGCTAAAGTTCAAGCACTTGCCTTGCGTGTCTTAGCCGATCAACTTGAACAGGGAGAACTTCCAGAAAATCACCTAAATTTATCATTTGTTGCTCTATGAGTCAATGGTCAGCAACGAAAGCCAAACAAGTTTTAAAAGCATTAAAAAGCATAGGTTGGAAAATTAAACGACAGACAGGCTCTGATAAAATTTTAGACAGGTCTGGCTAGAATGATGTCGTTTTTGCTTGCCATGATGGCGATGAAATTGGACCGAAAATGTTAGCAAGAATTGCTAAATTAACAGGATTAACTCCAGATGACCTCTAAGTATTATAATCATAACGCACCAATTTAATGACAAAGTTGGTGCGTGGGGTGCGGATTATTGATTTTGGTTTTTTAACAGAATTGGTAGCCGCAAACACGCACCCTACAAAATCTGATAGTTGCATTAAACAAAGTTAAAATAACTACTATTTAATTGTAAACTACTATTATCTTGAACAACTGCTATCAAATCTGTACCATTACCATTATAAATAAGTGTATCTGAAGCACCTCCTCCAACCATATTTTGTTTTTTAAGAGTAATAGATACTCCACTTCCTTTAACTTGAATGCGATCAACAAAAGAGGTAAAATCAGCTATTACTGCATAACCAGGTCCCATATTAAGATTACCTCGATTAGTCCCAATTACAAATGTATCACGACCCGCACCTCCAACTAAAGTATCATATTCTGGGACAGTGAGACCGGGGATGCCGTAGTAATAATTAAGAGTGTCCGATCCTTGTAAAATATCGTCACCATCGCCCCCGGCAAGATAGTCATTCCCTTCACCTCCCGCAAGAGTATCATTTCCAAGACCGCCATATAAACGATCACCCCCACCAGCCCCAAAAATATAATCATTTTGAGCAGATCCGTAGATTATATCGCCATTTTTAGTACCAGTATAACTGGTAGGAGGAGTATAACTAGGCATATTTAATTACCTCAATTAAAAAGTGGTTGTTTACTAATCATTTACAATAAGTTATAGTTCTACATCATTCAATTAGTCAACACTAGGAATTATGCTAGAATCTGACTAGGAAATTTTCAGGCAAAAATTTATGGATACCAATAATGACCCTTTTTCCCGAGCTATGAGTCAATGGGACTTAGAAACTCTTTATCTTGATCTTGCTTCTGTTAAGGGAAAGCGACTGACTCCTACTGAAAAAAAACATTTACAAGGATTACTCTGCGGTTATAGTCCCACAGAAATTGCTGAAAAACTCAAGAAGAGTCGTAAAGGCGTTGAGGTAGATTTATGTACTACGCTCTATCAATACGTTAAAGAACTGGTTGGTAATAATAATGGCAAGGTAGAGAATTGGCGTAATATTGCTGAATGGTTACAGGACGCTGGTTATAAAAGAGATTTTTCTCTTGAATACGATGCCAGTGATTCTATTTCTGCCTTCATTGTTGTGAAAAGAGCGAATATAAAGATTGAAAAAAATCAATTGATGATTGATGTCAATATTCGTTTAGCAACTCCTTTGCCTTCAGAAATGTCAGCAATAAATATTGAAAATAGAGAAGAAGAAAATGACTAGGGGTTTCGGCTGGTTTTGGTAGGCACAATGTATTCTAAGATACAGTCGCTAGGTGAGTAGATTCGTCTATCGTTCCGACAATTGAAGAGAACGATTTAAAATATCCTCAATACCGTAGGGACAAACGGGGGGAAACTCTAATCCCGTCTCTCTAAAGGCATCGGAACAAGCAACAGCATAGAGTTTAAATAGGCTTTCATCGGTTAAATATCGCCTTAAACTGGGGCTATCGTCCAAATAAAGCCTAATATTAGCTCTTTCTCGTTGAATAGTCCCCAGCCAACTGTGCGATCGCCGTTGAGGTTGATAGTCCCACTTTAATAAATGATGCAAAATTAATCTTAGACTAGCGAGTAAGCGATCGCGCTCCCGTTTCGACAAATCCCTTACCTCTTCGACTAAATTCTCAATATCTAACTCGGAAAACCGACCAGAGGCTAATAAATCGGCCATTTGTTCGGCCCAAAGTCCAAAGTCTTGCTCATAGGATGCCGTCATCGATTTATCTCCTTCTAAGCTCAATTAACATTATATTAAACCTCCTGCATAATTAATTTTTGATGGTTCAAAAACGGCAAAAATAAGGATTAAATGGCATAAAATCTGTAAATAGACCATTTAATTGATTATTATTCCAAATCCGTTTTTAATAGTGTGATTAACTCTCAAGTTATGAATTGTTTCTCCCTTTTCCCCACACCCCACACCCTACACCCCACTCTCCTATACCTTTTCAACAGGATTTAGTATTATTCATTGATGGCCGAGAAACCGGTGTTTTTTCAGCGATCGCCGACAAATTAACGGGTTTTGCGTCTTCGGATGACATTATTATTAGAATAACGAGAAGGTTTTGGCCGGGGTTCTTTTCCCCCTCCTAATTCGCCGCTAACTTGCTGGAAAATATCGCGTCGTAGCACAGGATATTCCCCTATCCACTGGTCGAGTTGGGGAAGATGGACATCAGAAAGCTGATTGATATCCCCTAAATCGGGTTCTCGAGACATTAACAAAGCTTCGGCCACCATCCCGGGACGGATCGATTTATGAATGCGTTTGAGGGGAGCGCGAACGATCGCCGAAAAGCCAGTTTGATCACCGATTTCTAGATTAATACAGCGTTGGCGATTTTCGATAATCTCTAATTCCCCGCGTTTATTGACCCTTTCTTCTTCCCCGATTAATTCCTCGGTGACAAAAGCATCGAAAACGCGACCGCGCCAAAACCCTCCGTAGGGAAGACGACGATAGGTATTATTGCGAACACTGGCCCAATAAACCGGACCCCAGAGCCAATATAAACCAGCGATAATGTCGAAAATCAGTTTAATCGTTAAACCACCGGGGCCGAATAAATTACCGATTAACCAAGCTGCGGTGAGAGCGATGATAGAAATGAATAAACGGCGCAGAAAATCAGACCATTTACCCCAATAGTGAGCGTACTGGGGGCCGGTGGCGATAATCGGGACAATTTGCTCGATCGATTCACGGGTAAGGGGAACCAACATTATCAGTTATCAGTTATCGGTTATCAGTTATCGTGTGCCTAATTGATTCGTGAACGGGTAGGCTCCAGAAGAGGACGTTTACCTTTCATTTAGGTGCGCTATATCAGTTATTACAGCGTTTCTCATAACTAGATGAAGTGTAACCTAATTTGGTATCGACTACCGACTTCCCAAAACGAAAACTTTGTACCTCATCACTAAGATAAATGCTATAGTTTTGGGTAATTGTCTATCTGTTGGTCGCCATTCATCCCATCGCTAAAAGCGCGGGACTTCTGGGGAAATTTCAGTTAAAAATTAAATCCATCAAGAAGTCCAATGAAACAATCTATAATAAAATCAATGCTGTTTTGTTCCCGAAGACTGCCACCATGACTTCTTCCCTGGCTAAATCCTTAAATTCTCAGACTGTAACCACTCAACATTTACCCCCGTTAGAAAATGGGGATCGCTTAATTCGTCCCGAATTCGAGCGCCGTTATCAAGCTATGCCAGGATTAAAAAAAGCCGAACTAATCGAAGGAGTTGTGTATATGGCATCCCCATTAAGGTTTAAATTTCATGCTGAACCCCACGGACGTTTAATCACTTGGTTGGGAGTTTATCAAGCTGCTACACCCCAAATACAAATGGGTATTGAGCCAACAGTCCGCTTGGATATCGACAACGAATTACAGCCAGATGGGGTGTTATTAATTAGTCAAGAAAGCGGGGGAAAATCAACCCTAAGTGCCGAGGGATACCTAGAAGGATCGCCGGAATTAGTGGTAGAAATTGCCGCTAGTAGTGCCGCCATAGATTTAGGGGATAAAAAACGTGCTTATCGACGCAGTGGCATTCAAGAATACCTTGTTTGGCAGGTATTTGATCAAAAAATTGATTGGTTTAGTTTACAAGATGGCGATTATATTTCTTTGTTACCCAACCAAGAAGGGGTGATTTGCTCTCTAGTATTTCCGGGTTTGTGGTTAGATATTTCAGCCATGCTCAACGGCAATATGTCACGGGTGTTAGACAGCTTAAAGGCTGGAATTAACTCGGCAGAGCAGCAAGAATTTATGCAAAAGTTAATCCCAGCGCAGTCGGGGGAAGCCAAATGAAACCTCCAGCTATTCTCATTTTAGGAGAAACCAGTATCCCCGTTGCTCGTCAAGTGCAAATGGCCCTACCGGAAGCAGTGGTTTATGGGTTAATAAATCGTACCCATTCGGCTGATTTTACCTATACTAATTTTGGCGAAACCGTGCGAGAATTTTTCCAGACGGGAACGCCAATTATTGGCATTTGTGCGGCGGGTATTTTAATTCGCACTTTAGCACCTTTATTAACTAATAAATGGCAAGAACCACCTGTATTAGCGATCGCAGAAGATGGCAGCGCCGTAGTGCCTTTGTTGGGGGGTTTACAAGGGGTTAATGATCTCGCTCGTCAAATTGCCTCGGTTTGGCAAATTTCCCCGGCAATTACCACCACTGGTGATATTAGATTTAAAACGACTTTATTATCGCCACCACTGGGTTATCAGTTAGTTAATCCCGATGATGCTAAGAAGTTTCTTGCCGATTTATTGGCGGGTGAAAAAGTAAAATTAATTGGTGAAGCGGACTGGTTAAAAAATAGTAATTTACCGATTTCATCAGCAGCAAAACTGAGCATTGAGATTATCGATAAAAATAACTTAAACTTAGCAAAACCTAGCACTAACTGTTTAGTTTATCTCTGTGAGGAAAGCCAGCAAATTAAGGAAAAATCCAGTTTGTCCCCAGGGGATTTTGCCAACGAAAGTCAAGGTAAATTAGCCATAGTCGGAACCGGCCCTGGTGCGCTAAATTGGATGTCGCCGGAAGTTCGAGAAGTATTGGAAAAAGCCACGGATTGGGTGGGTTATAAAACCTATTTGGATTTGGTAGAATCCCTGCGAAAACCAGAAATTGTCCGCCATGAATCGGATAATCGGGTGGAACTCGATCGCGCGGAAATAGCCCTAGATTTAGCGGCTAAGGGGCGATCGGTTGTCTTAGTTTCTTCCGGAGATCCCGGAATTTATGCCATGGCCGCGGCCGTGTTTGAGGTATTAGAAAAAAAAGCAAAACCGGCATGGGATGCGATCGCAATTCAGGTCTGTCCGGGGATTTCGGCGATGCAAGCGGCGGCCGCAAGGGTTGGCGCACTTTTAGGACATGATTTTTGTGCGATTTCCCTATCAGATATTCTCAAATCTTGGCAGGTGATTTCTCAGCGCATTGAGTTAGCGGCCCGAGCAGATTTGGCGATCGCATTTTATAATCCTGTGTCTCAAGAGCGCACTTGGCAATTGGAGAAGGCAAAAGAGATTTTATTACAATGGCGCTCGCCGCAAACTCCTGTGGTACTAGCGCGTAATTTAGGGCGAAAAGGGGAAACAGTGACGGTGAAATTCCTAGAGGATATGACTATTAAAGATGCGGATATTGACACTCCCCGCTCTAAAGAGACGGGGATTCTTGGTTCACAGAGATTACTTGCTTAGACAGAATTGCTTCTGAAAAAGTAGAGGTATTCTCTCCCCAAGCGTTTATTGGATCGAGCATCGAAGGTTCCAGTATGCCCTACCGTACTTAGGGTCGGCTGAATAAAGCTAAAAACATTACAGGAAAAGGCTTTTAGCTAGATTGACAGTTGCTTAGGTGCCCCTGAATCTCCTAAAATTACTCAAAACCCTTGCATCTTCTCTCCTTAGTACTAATGTATCGTAAGATTGAGCAACTGCCAACCCCACCGGACAACTTCGAGTTTCCTTTAGTTATCAATCTTTCCACCCTGCTTCGGCAGGTTTTTTGGGCTTTTTTATGTCTGAAATGGAAAAACCGCACTTTTTCTGGGTCAATGATGACAATAAGTTATAGCTTAGAAATTAATCAACAACTAAAGCTTATGCTTTTAGCTAAGTGAAATCATTGATTAAGAGACCTGTGCTTTTCAATAACTTTTTGCCGCAAACTCTAGTTAGTCCAGTGATATTAGTATGTTTCAATCCCTAATAGGGCTTAAGATTAATTGGAACAATCTAATGATAAAGCCAATATAATTACTAAATAGTTTCAATCCCTAATAGGGCTTAAGATTAATTGGAACTCCCCACTTCTTTGAATTACATTAATCATTTATTGTTTCAATCCCTAATAGGGCTTAAGATTAATTGGAACAATAAAGCCGCATCTATTCTATACCAACAGGTAGGTTTCAATCCCTAATAGGGCTTAAGATTAATTGGAACACTTAGAGGATGGTACTTTGCAGTGTTTTCTAAAAGTAGAGTTTCAATCCCTAATAGGGCTTAAGATTAATTGGAACCCGCCATTTGTCGTTTCAAGTCCGCCTGATCGTAGTTTCAATCCCTAATAGGACTTAAGATTAATTGGAACTCGCAGTGATATGCTTGCTTGGTTCTCGCAGTTAAGTTTCAATCCCTAATAGGACTTAAGATTAATTGGAACTATATCCATTTTCCCATTGGCTTAGATTCAGAATACGTTTCAATCCCTAATAGGACTTAAGATTAATTGGAACAGCAAAGGCAGGGTGGCAAAGGTGGCGGGGGAACGTTTCAATCCCTAATAGGACTTAAGATTAATTGGAACATTAAATGAAAGGTACGGAATCGGCAAGAGCGTGTTTCAATCCCTAATAGGACTTAAGATTAATTGGAACGCTTGAATATCGGCCAGCATATCCTGAAAAGAATTGTTTCAATCCCTAATAGGGTTTAAGATTAATTGGAACATTAATCCAGAGATAAAATCTTGGGAGTTGATAGTGTTTCAATCCCTAATAGGGTTTAAGATTAATTGCTTCGATTCAGGCCCGACTAATGGCGAAATATCTCATGGTTTCAATCCTTAGTGACGCTCCCATCGCTAAAAGCGAGGGATTCCCTGTTCATCCAGTTACCTTATCTATTAAGCTTTCACCTAATAGACAGTGGGTAGTCTGTCCGAGGGCTTGAATTTCTGTCCG
>VYLV01000029.1_pt1 | contig 28557 bp, 24 predicted proteins | sample 5114191 | NCBI WGS metagenome assembly VYLV01 (sample SAMN12291782, study PRJNA351875) | freshwater metagenome | isolation source: freshwater lake | place: USA: Michigan, Little Long Lake | collected 2013-08-08 | reverse complement strand
ATGTTTTTTCTTAAAGTTAGGATACTTAGTACGACCAGCAAAGAAATTGGTAAAAGCTGTTTGTAGGTGTCTTAACCCTTGTTGTAAAGGTACACAACTAACTTCGTTTAGAAAGTCTAATTCTTCTTGTTTTTTCCAATCGGTTAGCATTGAAGAAGTTTGAGCGTAGCCTACTCTTTCTTGCTTTTCGTACCAAGCTTGTGTTCTGAGATGGAGTGCCTTATTGTAAACTAATCTTACACAGCCCAAAGTGCGCCGCAATAGCGACTCTTGTTCGGGTGTGGGGTAAAATCGAAACCAATAGGCTTTTTCCATGTCTCACATTCTAGCATATATTTGGTAAATGCGCTAGTATTTAACAGTAAAGCCAACCTAGAACGACGGGGTTTCAGACCCAAATTTTCGATGAAACCGGTGGCGATCCTTTTGGTAGAGGGTAGCGGCAGTCTCTAAAGTGGAGAGGATGGGTAGATCTGTCGAGAGCAGACATAGGGAGACGGGACGGCGGTGATGGGCAAGCATAGACTAGACTTAATGGTGTCCTTATCTCCACAATAGTTGATTCTCCGCCTACCGCTACCGGCACCGGAAATTTTTTTAGAAAAAATCCAGAAAGCACTTGCATTATTGAGGGACTTATGATTATAATTATTAATTGTGAGTAACTTTCCTCGGTAGCTCAGTGGTAGAGCGGTCGGCTGTTAACCGATTGGTCGTAGGTTCGAATCCCACCCGGGGAGTTAATCGAAAATAGCAGCAGCAATACTTTCTTGTTGCTGCTTTTTGATCTCACTAGAGAATTTCAGCGATCGCATTTTCTGGACCGACTAAAGAAATGTAAGGATTTTGAAAATATTTACTGGCTACCGATCGCGCTTGTTCAGGAGTAATCCGATTAATAGAATCCAGGAAAGTGCGATCGAATTCAATCCCCAAACCTAAGCTTTCATACCAACCGTATAATTGAGCGATTTCGGCGTTAGTTTGTTTACCGAGAGCATATTGACCCAATAACTTATTTTTAGCTGACTGTAACTCCTCCTCACTCAAAGTTACTTTATATAACCTTTCTGCTTCCTGACGCAATCCCGACACGGCGATCGCTGTATTTTGGGGTGCAGTACCCATATAGATGACAAATTGGGAAGAATCGAGACGGGTGGGATAAAAAGAGGAAACATCGTAGGCTAATCCCCGTTTTTCTCGCAATTCCACGAATAAACGACTAGATAACCCATTCCCCAGATAGGTACTCAATAATTTTAAAACGGGATAATCATCCTCTTGTACAGAAGACCCGGGGTATCCTAACATAACGATCGCCTGTTGACTAGCTTGGACGGTAGTTAAACAGGTAGGCTGAAAATCAAAAGCGGCCGGGGGTAAACTAGATAAAGGAAGATCGGGAATTGACCAACTGCCAAAAATTTCCGTCACTGCTTTTACCGCTTCCTCTAGGGTAATACGACCGGAAAGACTAATCACCAAGTTATCGGGACGGAAAAAGCGACTATGATAGGCCTGCATATCCTCCCGTTGCAATTGAGAAACCGTTGCCTCCGTACCCAATAAAGACATACCATAGGGATGATCGGGGTACATAGCTGCGCGTAATTGATTAAAAGCGACATTAAAAGGCTGTTCCAATTGAGAGCGAATGCTTTGACGGGTGATATTTTTCTCTAATTCGATTTCTGGGGGTGGAAAACTGGGAAAACGAATAATTTCCGCCGCTAGACGCAATATATCTAAAAAATCCTTGGTAACAGTCTTTAAACTAACCACAAAATAATCAGTCCCCGTGTCCGCGCTTAAACCGGCCCCCGTGGACTCAACGCGATCGGCAATTTCTAGGGAAGATAACTTTTCTGTACCTTTGGTGAGCAGCACTGCTAAAAGACGAAATAAACCCGCTTTTTCGGGTTTTTCCCAACGAGTACCCGCATTTTTGAGGAAAATCCTCCCAGCAACCAACTCCACGGCCGTATTTTCCATCACTAAAAGGGTGATGCCATTTTCTAAGATTAAGCGGTGAATGGGAGAAGCGGACATCGTTTATTCACAGGGTTGCATTACTGTAATAGCATATCGCTCCGGGGAGAGATACTGACGAGCGAGACGCTGTAGATCTGACGGTTGCAAACTTTGGATAACTTGGGGATAGATCGTTGCTAGGTCGGCAGCTCTCAGGGTTTGATAATATCCATAGAGTCCTGCTAATTGGGCCGGGGTTTCTGTGGAGAAAATATAATCGTTAGTTAATATCTGTTGAGTGCGGTGTAATTCTTCGGGGGTGACGGGATCATCGTGCAGATGTTGGATATGTTCACAGATAATAGCTTCAATTGCGGCGGTTTGTGAGCTAGATAGGCAAGCACCGATGGTAAAGAGACTGGAATCTCGTTGCAGGGAAAAATTACTGTTAATATCGAGGACGATTTGCGCTTCTTCCCGCAGCTGTCGCACTAACCGCGAACAGCGTCCCCCGGCAAGAATTACAGAAATCAAGTCTAATCCAAAGGCATCTTCTAGGCGCTCGCATCCTGGTCCCATCCATCCCATCAAAAGACGAGAATGTTCTAGGTGGGGTAAATATACTTGGGAACGACGAATTTCGATCAGGGGGGGTTCAGCAGCCACTAGATTCGCAGGAGATTCCGAGGGGACGGGAAATTCACGAAAAGATTGCCGGATAATTTCTAAAGCTGGTTGGGGTTCAATTCCCCCGATAATCGCCACACACATATTTTCCGGTTGATAATAGGTGCGATGGAAACAGCGCATTTGATTGGGGGTTAATTGCTCTAAACAGGGTTGATCGCCTAGAATAGAGCGTCCGTAGGGATGGTTTTGATAGATACTTCCGCAGAGGGTTTGGTAGGCAATCCAATCGGGATCATCATAACAGGCCCGTAATTCTTCTAAAACTACATCTTTTTCCCGATAGAATTCCTCGTCGTCAATCTCAGCATGGAGGAGAATTTCTGCCAGATGGGGTAAGGTATGTTCAATTTGATCCACACTGCTGGTGAGATAGAAGTGTGCATAATCGTGACTGGTGGCAGCGTTGGTCATTCCGCCACAATTTTCGATTAAATAGTCAAAGAGTCCGGGGGGAAGTTTTTTCGTCCCCTTAAAGATCATGTGTTCGAGAAAATGGGCCATACCTAACCATAAATCGGGTTCAGCGATCGCACCTGCTTTCACCCACACATCCACCACCACCACAGGAGTCACGGGTAAATACTGATGAATTACGGTTAAGCCGTGATCTAATTGCCATACCTGAGCGGGAAAAGAACTCGTTTGACACTGTGCTATCGACTTGATCAATGTCCGTTAACCAGATTTTTTGTTAAATTCTATACATAGATTATCTTATCTCTTGCCTGCTCTACCATTAAAAAATTTTGTCATGATTTCTAGACAATTCCCCCAAATATCAGCCTTATCGGTGCTCAGTGATCAGTTATCAGATGTGAGTTTTCGGTTCACTGATTACTGTTTACTGTTTACCGCTCCCTAATTACTGATTACTGATTACTGTTTACTGATAACTGAAAAACCCCCTATGACAGACAATAGAGATAACTTCAACGAAACTTATAATGCACTAATTGATCGCATTGTCAATCTAACTTTAGAAGGAAAAATTAGGGCTAAATCACAGGTTTATAACCTTTTAGCCGAGGGACTAAAAAATGGCACAGGAGAAATTTTTGAGCGTTGTTTAACAGAAAAAATGATCCTTACTCGCTCACAGTTAGAAACAAAAATTAAAGCGACTAGGGTTTTGCGGGCCTTGGAAACAATCGAAAGTGAATGGGAAAAATATCAAAAAAACAATCAGCAAAATTCTCTCACTGCAGCGGCGATCGATAATCTGGTGAAAATCGATCGAGAGGATCGTTTACTGACTTTAGTAAATTTAATTGATCCCAATCAAAATAATGCTTTAACCCTAGAACAATTGCAACAGTTAGCCAAGAATTTACAGACAATTTCTCAGCAACGGGGAGAAGCGGATTTATGGCAAATTGCCACGGGGATTAATCTGGGGTTAAATACTTGGTCAAATTTATCGAGTTATCTCACCAGTTGGCTCTACGAACAAAATCGCAATCTTGGTTTTACTAATGATAATGAGCGAGTGACACCCTGGCAAATTTGGGCAAGTAAAGTTAATCCCTCTTGGTTAAAACGAGTCTTAGAAAGTTTAGCTAATCAACAAGCTTTTGATCCTCTCACTCAAGATTTAACTTTAACCGATTGGGTAGAAACTGCTATTGTTTTTCAATATATCCAAAGAGGACTAATTAACTTTTTTGATCAGCGCATCTATAGCGAAAAATTAGGAGCCAAATTATCCATTTCTACCTTTCTCACCTTCGCTTTAATTTGGTCGCTGTTAACCAATAGTTTCGAGCAAGTTAGTAAAAATTCCCTCTATAGTCGCGGCTGTTTTCAAATGGCTTTACAAATTCTGAGAACCTTTGCTCAACGGGACTATTTTCCTTTATACGGAGGAATTTTTGCCTCCTTTTCTGGCAGTTATCTCAAGGATGCGTTAGACTATTTATCAATTCCTCTGCGTTATGTGGAAGGCACGGGAGAAAAGGCGAGAATTTTAACTTTAATTGCCTATTCTAATCGCATTCGTGGCGACTATCGACAGGCCAAAGAATGTCATCAACAAGCTTTAGAAATTGCTCGTCAACAACAGGATTCTGCTTGTGAAATAGCTAATTTAAACCATTTATCCCGTCTCAATGCTATCCAGAAAAACTATGCAGAAGCAATTAATTTAAGTCAGAGAGCTTTAATTTTAAGTCGTCAACAGGGTAATAGTTTAGGACAGGCTAACGCTTTAGCTAATTTGGGTTATAGTCAGGTACAGGAAGCGCAACAGTTAGAGAGATATGATCCCGAAATTTATCAAAGTTCGATCGAGTATTTACAGCAGGGATTAAAGTTAGCGGAAAGTCTCCAAGATTGGCAGAGTAAATCCCTTTGTTGTAGCAGTTTAGGTCTAGCATATCTTATCCTCGAAAGACCCCAAGAAGCGATTAATATTCTCCTGCAAGGATTGGAATCGGCCAAATACTACGGAGATGTATATCTGCAAGGTTTATTACTAACTTATTTAGGCGAAGCTTACTATCAAGACAAGAATTTTGAACAGGCAATTTATATGGGTTCTCTAGGAATGTATTGGCTACACGAAATCGGTGCAGTAGAATGGCGACAAGCTGCTAGTCTATTAACGGTTATTCGCGGCAAAAATATCGCAGCTTTTGAGCAGAATTTCAGTCAGGAACGTTCCTCCCTGATTAAATCTATTGGACTGGAAGGCTACCAATATATCTCAGAAATTCTCAGCAAATATCAACAGGGTAATTAGTGAATACACAGCATAACTTATTAATTAATCTCTCGGTACTTTTTCCCCAACCCACGGGAATCAGTACCTACATTCTTAACCTCTTACCCTACCTGAAAAATTTAGAACCAACCCTACTAACAACTAATAGTTATCCCGACTTTAACTGTTATTCTATCCCCAAGAATCTCACCCCCGATCGAGGAGCGAAAGGTCATTTAAAACGCTTACTCTGGACTCAGTTTCGGTTATCGTCAATTTACCGACAATTAAACGCCAATTTACTCTTTTCTCCCCTCCCGGAAGCACCGATAAATTCTCCCTGTCGCTTTGTCGTCATGGTACACGATTTAATTCCCCTGCGGTTTCCCAGTTTTACCTCCCCTTTAACCCACTATTTCCGTTATTATGTGCCGCAGGTATTACAACAGGCAAAACATATTATCTGTAACTCTCAGGCAACGGCCAAAGATATCACTGAATATTATCAAATTCCCGCCGATAAAATTACTTCTATTCCCCTAGCCTACGATCATCATCACTTTCGCCCTATTGAAGATAATAAGCCAGAGCATCCCTATTTTCTCTATCTCGGTCGTCCCAATCCCTATAAAAATTTACCGCGTTTAATCGCCGCTTTTGCCCAACTGCCCCCAGATTTAACAGATTATCATCTTTGGATTGCCGGCAGCTTTGATCGCCGTTATACCCCCAATTTACAACAACAAGCGCAAGAATTAGCAGTCAGCGATCGCATTAAATTTCTCGATTATATCCCCTACGATCACCTACCCAAAGTTATCACTCAAGCCACTGCTTTAGTCTTCCCTAGTCTCTGGGAAGGCTTCGGATTGCCCGTTTTAGAGGCTATGGCCTGCGGTACACCCGTCATTACCTCAAATTTGTCATCTTTGCCCGAAGTCACGGCAACAGCGGCAATTTTAATCGATCCCTATCGAGTCGAGTCCCTAGCCGATGCCCTCAAAATTATCGCTCAAGATCGACAATTACACTCAAAATTAAGTCATCTAGGCAAAAAACGAGCCAATGAGTTTAGTTGGCAAAAAACTGGTCTAGCTACGGCCGCAATCTTAAATCAATATCTAGGGTCTGCTTAACTGACAGCGTTTCCCGTCCAGATGAAGTATAACCTGAGCGGTCATCGTCGGAAAAAGAAAAATAATTTGACAGATCGGCAGCATTTGCTGTAGGATTGATGATCGTGACCTTAATTGGAGAGATGGCCGAGCGGTTGAAGGCGCAGCACTGGAAATGCTGTTTAGGGGTAACTTTAACGAGGGTTCGAATCCCTCTCTCTCCGTTCCCAAAGCACCTCATATCTATGAGGTGCTTTTTATCTTCTCCCCCACTCCCCACTTCATAATTGATAATTTATAATTGATAATTCCCACTCCCCACTTCATAATTGATAATTGATAATTGATAATTCCCGCTCCCCACTTCATAATTCATAATTGATAATTCATAATTCCCACTCTCTTATACTTTTTAAACAGGATTTAGTCTAATTCCCGTCGGTAGGCCATCTTTACACTTAGCTAACCACTCCAATAAACTATCTAACTGCTGTTGCGGTTTTACCAATCCTAGACCCCTAACCGTCACCTGTTTGGGACTATAAACAAAGCGTGATCGTATATGTTGAGGTAGGTGTTCTTCTAATAATTTCCAAGCTGGTTCCTCCATGGGAGTTTCTAGGATAATATGCTGTTTTCCATCGGGTTTAATGCGCGAAAAACCGAGGGATTTAGCCAGATGTTTTAACTCGATTACCTTAAATAATTGTGCCACCGGTGCAGTAATTGCCCCGTATCTATCGACTAAATCGGCGGCAATTTGTCCTAAAGTTTTCTGAGAATTGGCAGTAGCAATCGCCCGATAGACATCCATTTTCTGCTCCAGATCTGATATATAATCATTAGGAATAAATGCCGTCAATTTCAGATCGATTTGGGTATCCTCCACTTGAGGAATTTCTTGACCTTGAATTTCCCGCAAAGCTTCCTGTAACATTTCCATATATAGATCAAAACCGATCGCTTCCATTTGTCCCGATTGTTCCGCACCTAATAAGTTACCCGCGCCGCGAATTTCCAGATCCCTAGTCGCTAATTGATACCCCGATCCTAACTGGGTAAATTCTTGAATTGCCTTTAATCTTTCCCGAGCGGTTTCTGTTAGTTCTCCCTTGGCCGGATAAAGTAACCAAGCGTGCGCTTGTACTCCCGATCGCCCCACCCGTCCCCGCAGTTGATAGAGTTGCGCTAAACCGAATTTTTGGGCATCTTCAATGATAATCGTGTTAACTCTGGGAATATCTAACCCTGACTCCACAATAGTCGTACAGACTAAGATATCCGCTTCCCCATTATTAAATGCTAACATGGTGGTCTCTAATTCGGACTCATCCATACGACCGTGGCCGATGGCAATTCTAGCACCCGGAATCATCCCTTGAATTGCTGCCGCTTTTTCTTCAATTCCCTCGATTCTGGGTACTACATAAAAAATCTGTCCTCCCCGATCCAATTCATTGCGAATTGCCGTTCTAATCACATCAGAATTATAACTAGAAAGGTGGGTTTGGATGGGACGACGAGAGGGGGGAGGTGTGGTAATTAAACTCATTTCTCGTACCCCAGAAAGGGACATATAAAGAGTCCGGGGAATCGGTGTCGCACTCAAAGTTAACACATCAATATTACTTTTAAAAGCCTTAATTTTTTCCTTTTGATTGACCCCAAAACGCTGTTCTTCATCAATTACCAATAATCCTAAATCTTTAAACTCCACCGCTTTACTCAATAACAACTGCGTCCCCACCACTATATCCAATTCCCCCGTTTTCAAGCGCTGGACGATATCTTTTTTCTCGGAATTGGTGCGAAAACGATTTAATAAACCCACATTAATGGGATAGGGAGCAAAACGTTCTTTCAAGGTGTGATAATGTTGTTGGGTTAAAATCGTTGTTGGTGCTAATAAAGCCACCTGTTTATGACCCGTGGTGACAGCTTTAAAAATAGCACGAATGGCCACTTCTGTCTTACCAAAACCCACATCCCCACAGACTAATCGATCCATCGGGCGATCGCTTTCTAAATCCCGTTTCACATCCTGTATCGCTTTCAGTTGATCAGCAGTGGGTTGGTAGGGAAAAGAATCCTCTAACTCCCGCTGCCAGGGATTATCCATCGGATAGGCAAAACCCGATTTTTGGGCGCGTTGGGCGTAAATATTGATTAAATCAACCGCTAACTTCTTAACCGACTTCCTAACGCGGGCTTTCGTCGCTTCCCACGCTTTGCCAGAGATTTTATGTAATTCAGGCGCTTGACTACCTGTATGACGATAACGAGAGAGATTATCGAGAGAATCGGCAGGAACCCGCAATAATCCATCGGCATACTTAATAACTAGATAATCTCGACCTTGCACTACTCCGCTAATTATGCTTTCCTGCTTTTCTAGTTTGATAAACTGTCCGATGCCATGGTGTTTATGTACTACAAAATCGAGGGGACGGAGTTTATTCACGTCCACCTGTACCGAGGCTGCTTGCCGACGTTTGCGGACGTAACCGGCAGTATTTAAAAGATGTTGCCCGAAGAACTCTCGATCGGTAACGAGGACTATGCGATAGGTGGGTAGGATAAAACCTTCTAATTCAGCTAATCCTGAGTATTTTAGGGCTGTAGCGGTGTTTTGAATTATTAAGCGCTCGATCGCCCCAAAATCAAGGGGATTGGGGATAAATTGGGCCGGGCAGTCGTGTTCCTGTAATAACGAGACTGTGCGGGAGGGTTGGGCAGATATTAACCATGTAGCATACTTATTTACTTTAACACCGCTATAAATCTCTCTTTTTCCCCGTAAAATTTCCGCTAGTTTGGCGAATTGCCCCGCATTGGTGGGAATCGGACGACTGGAGAGATTAAGGCTATTTTCGGACAGGTGATCGTCTATTTCCGAGAGGTAGAGATGGGGAAATTTGGGCGATATTTCCAGAGATTCGCCAAAAGAACGGTGAATTTTCGGTAAAGGTGGTTCTATCTCTTGCCAGCGTTCCCCAATATATTCTATCCAGCGCTCGCTTCTAGCTTGACAGCTTTCCAGTTCATCAAAGGCAATAAGGGTATTTTCGGGGAGATAATCCAATAAAGAAGCAGCTTGACGGAAGGCCAAGCCTAAAAATCGCTCAATTCCCTCTGGATAAATGCCATTAGCCAATTTTTCTCGATCTTCAGCCCCTAGATAATCGGCCACTGTCGGGGGGAGAGAAGGGGCAATCATCGCCGCGAAGCTAGTGGGAGTAAGAAGCAGATTGGGGATAGAATCCAGCGATCTTTGGGTTGCAGGGTCAAATTCTCGCAATTTTTCCAATTCATCGCCGAAAAATTCTAACCTGACTGGTAATTCTGCCGAAACTGGGAAAATATCAACGATATCGCCGCGACGACTCCATTGCCCTTCGGTTTCTACCAGTGAAACCCGTTGATATCCTAATCTAGCTAGGGTTAGATCGAGGTTTTTGGCTTCTATAATCGTTCCTATCTCAAAATTATCGCTATATTTCTCGAAAACCTCCCTAGGGGGTAAATGGGGCTGCAGGGCCTTTTCGGTGGTAACGATCGCAATTCCGGCATCTTGATGACTGATTGCCGATAATACCTGCATCTGTCCCCAAATCATCTCGGATTCCCGATTAAATGTCTCGTAGGGGCAAGCTTCCGAGGTGGGATAAAAGAAAACACCTTTCCACGTCATCGCTTCTAATTGGGCAGCCCAACGTGCCGCTTCTTCTAGATTGGCACAGATAATTAAAAGATTTTTTCCTTGACAACGGGCAAAAGCTGTGCTTATTAATCCTTTCGGTAAGCGGGCAAGACCAGTTAGGGTTAAATTGCCATTTTTCTCCAGTTTTTGGATAAGTTCGGCAGTTAGAGGCGATTTTTCAATGTTGCGAACAACGGAGGCAAAAGTCATTTTTTAGTGATCGGCTCTCGGTTTTTAGTTAGGGTCTGCTGAAAAAGTTTTTCGGTGGGGGTTGGGGGTTGGGGGTTGGGGTGTGGGGTGTGGGGTTTTACCCATTTTCAGGTGGTCAATTACCTAATTTTCAGGGAAAAAGTCCCGGAATTTTCCCCCCAATCACTCCAAGGGGCGGCACTTTTTGAGGGAAAAAAAGTCTAAAAACCTTGTTGGATAAGGTTTTTAGATTTATTCAGCAAACCCTAATTAACCCCACTCTGTTGTGTATCTTGACCCTGCACAGCGTCGGCAGCGGAAACACCATCACCCTGAAAACCAAAATACCATAAAGCAGCGGCAGCTTCAGCGCGAGTTACTGGTCTTTTTGGCTGAAATAGGGTAGTAAAACCAAAAACTCGCCGAATATTAGCTTGTTCAGCATTTTGAAAATCGGCATAAAGAGCGCGCACCAGCTGCGGGTTAATTTTATTAGTATCCTGAAAACCCCAAGTATTTTTAATCGTATCAAGATTGGCGCTCGGTAAAGCTTTTCTGATATCTAATGGCACTTTCCACGCGATTAAATCTTCCCGAGTTAAAGGAGCATTGGGACGGAATAAAAGGGTGCTACTATCTCCCGTTAAAGGAGAGGGAATTAACCCCGCTTCCGCTAATCCTTGAATATAAATATAATCGGAATCGTTATTTTTCACATCACTAAAAGCGGGGGAACTATTGGGAGTAGCTAAACGGATTTGTTTACCCGCTACATTAGCATAAATGGCATTATTAGCCTGTAACAACCAGCGGGCAAATTCTCGGCGCGTTATTGTATCATTAGGGTTAAACTGATTGTTATTGCCTGTTAATACTCCTAATCTAGCTAAGTCTTGAATGTGGCTCTTTAAGGGATTAGGTAAGGATTCGAGATCGTTAAAACTGGTGGGATTAAGATTGGGTAAGGGGGAAGAAATAGGGGAGGGACTAGGGGAGGGACTAGGGGACACAATTGGGGTTCCTATTGGACGATAATCGAGGCTATATTGGGTATTGGGAGAAGTGGCAGTTATGGTGATAGTTAATTCTAAATTATCTCGACGGGCCGTTAGGGTACTATTGACTCCTTCCCCAGAAAAGGGAGTGATAATTTCCCAATTATTATTAACTAATTCCTGTTGATAAAAAGCCTCGATCGCATTGCTGGGATCGTTGGATTGCCAACGGGTTTGTCCACCAGTATTATCAGGATTTGTCTGCACGGATAATAATTCTGATTGACTATATCGAGGAATTTCTGCGGGAAAATTTGCGGGTAATTGCTTGTTATTAGGAGAGTTTTCCGGTATGGGATTTGTTTGTAGATTAGGATCAGCAGCCAGACGATTTTCTAGGTCAGGATTGCCACTACAGGCTGCTAAAATGCCCAGCAGGGTGATAATTGTACTGTAGCGAATAAACTTACTCACGGTCTTTACCAATATTGTTTCCTTAGCTTTATCCTAGCTTATTTATCCGGGGTTTTGACTAGGGAAAATTTTGTGCCACCATTGACGTAATTTACCCAGTAGAAATCCTCCTAACCCTTTTGTGTATTTTTCAAATTTGTAGTAAAATAAAATGTCGATTATATCCTGTGTGGCAAGATACTTGAGATAGGATACTCCTTGATCGATACGCGCATCACTATATTCTAAATAAACTTTGCGACTGAGGCGATCGGATAAATTCCATTTTGGTTGAAAATATTCTTGCATCCGCTGTTGATAAGGGGTAAAACTACTCGATTTTCCCTGTAAATATTCTTCCATGTATTGACAAGCAATTTCGGCTCCTTTCATAGCGTGTCTAATTCCCTCCCCTCCTAAAGCATTGATAGTTGAAACTGCATCACCTATGGCGATAATATTTGGTTTTTTATAGTAAATATCTTGCAGTCCAGAGGAATATTCCACGATGGAACCGTGTTGCTCTACTAGCTCGTAATTATCTAACTTTATGTAGTCTTTGAGTATCTGGATAATATAACTTTTTAAAGACTTAACTTCAGAAATATAAGGATGTTCTCCCTCTAACCAAGCGGCTCCTATTTTTAATTGCTGATTATCCATAGGAAAAATCCAAGCATAACCTTTAGGACTCCATTTATGACCGAGAAAAAATACTAAATTATCTTGATATTTTTGATAAAATTGTTCTGGTACTGTAATTAAATATTCAATGCCCACTGCTTTTAAAAAATCAGGTTTTTCTCGTCTATGTTTATAGATAACTGCTCTAGCGTATCCCGTGGCATCAACCAATAAACGAGTAGTAACTGTCTCGATTTCCTCTCCTTTTGATTTCAAGAAAACAGTTAGCTTATCCTCCATCTGTTGATATTTCAGATAACGACAACCTAAACGAACTTCTCCCCCCCAACGCAGCACTTCTGTGGCTAAAAACTCTCGCAATTTGGCAAAATCAAAAACTACCCCTAAAGGTTGCGGTGATGACCAAAAATGATGTATGCTAGTGGAGATAATTTCGATATTTTTCCAAAACCTAGCCACTACGGTTTCGGGGAGATTGAATTGTTCTAAAATTTCTAGGGGAGAAGCGGCACTAGAAAAGTTATTATCTTGCCAACTAGAATGTTGTTCCACCAAAAGAACACGATAACCTTTTTCACTTAATAATCTACCACAGTGACCTCCCGCCGGTCCCCCCCCAATAATTACGACATCATAATCCATGATTTACTGCCTCGCCTAATCTTGCTAACTTGCTTCTATTTTACCCTAAATCGCCCTCTGTTAAACACCAAACTTATGAAACTGTTGTGCATCTAAATTTGATACTCTTTTTGACCTGTTCCCTATTCCCTCATCGAAAGCCGACTAGCTTATGACATTTTTATTATTCTTAGTTACTTTCCTATCGCTAATAATTTGGTTATATTTAATCTTAGCCAGGGGACAATTTTGGCTATCTAACCAAAAAATTAATTCTGTCACTTCTCCTTTAACAAATTATCCAAAAGTCTCGGCAATTATCCCCGCACGAAACGAAGCCGACGTTTTACCTATCAGTTTAACTTCCCTCTTTAACCAAGATTATCAAGGAGAATTTTCGATTATTTTAATTGACGATCAAAGTAGTGATGGTACGGGAAAAGTTGCTCAAAAAATTGCTGATCAATCTCATAAATCTGGCCAGATAACTATTATTTCTGGACAACCTTTAGAGATAGGATGGACGGGCAAATTATGGGCAATGAAACAGGGAATAACAGAGGCTACCGAGAAATTCGCTCCCGATTATTTTCTGTTTACCGATGCCGATATTGCCCACGCAGCAGATAATTTAACCCAATTAGTCACTAAAGCAGTACAAGAAAAACAAGCTTTAGTTTCCCTGATGGTGCTGCTAAACTGTGACAGTTTTTGGGAAAAATTCCTCATTCCTGCTTTTGTTTTTTTCTTCGAGAAACTCTATCCTTTTCCCCTAGTTAATAACCCTAATTCCCCGATAGCAGCCGCCGCTGGGGGCTGCATTTTAATTCGCCGAGATATCCTAGAAAAAATTGGCGGTATTGAGATTCTTAAACAAGCTTTAATTGATGATTGTTCCTTGGCGATCGCGGTTAAAAAATATCTACAAAATCACCCCGAAAATCCTGAGAAATCCATCTGGGTAGGATTAACAGAAAGCACCTATAGTCTCCGTCCCTATCCCGATTTAGCCAGCATTTGGAATATGGTAGCCCGCACCGCCTTTACACAACTTAATTACTCAACACTTTGGTTAATCGGGACAATTTTCGGGATGTTTTTAACCTATTTAGCCGCCCCCTTGGGCTTAATCTGGGGATTGGCATTAAAACAAACATCAATTATGATAATTAGCACCATCACCTTATTACTAATGGCCCTCTCCTATAGCCCGACTTTAAGACTATATAAATTATCGCCCCTGCGGGCTTTAACTTTACCCCTAATTGCCCTCTTTTATAGTGTAATGACCATCGATTCTGCCCTGCGTTATTGGCGCGGTCAAGGGGGAGGTTGGAAAGGGCGAGTTTATCCTAATTAGGGATTGCTGAATAATGGTAAAACCCTTTTAAAATAGGGTTATAGATAAGAACTCTTGCAAATTAATTATACCGCACAGAAAACGGGTTTCTCCGAGAAACCCGTTTTCTGCTCATGCAATAGGTGTGGTGCGTTACTTGCAACAAGGAAATAATTCCTAATTTAAGGAAGTCCAAGACAGTAAAACGCCCCCCAGTAACGATAATCCTGAAAAGGCACTGCGTCGGGAGCAAAATTGTCAAGCCACTTGATCAATTCGCTGATTTTTTGATAATTGGCCCCAGCAGCATTGACGTTGGGGTCTTGGGCGCGGCGCAGTTGTTGCCAAGTCTGGAAAGCCTGCTGATAATCGACTGTCAAACGGTCCCGCCAGTCTTTTTGGCAAGTCTCCCGCAACGCTTGGCGAGCCTGATGTAGAGCCGTTAAGCGTTCCTCTCCGGCCCGCCGTGCGCGATGGTACTCCCGCGAAAATAGCGTTGTGGCTAGGTCAGCCACCGCCCAATGACTACTGATCACACTTCGAGCGCCCCCCAGCAGAAAGCCTGTACCTAAGCTGAGGGGTTCGTCCAGTAATTCCCGTCGCAGGTTTCCTTCCTCATCTCGGAAACTGGCAAAACTGAGACCAGTTTCACAACAGGAGAGAAACACTTCCGACAATTCCGGAAAGCGCCACGAGGGACTAATTAAATCCCGCAAGGTGACTTTTTGCTCCCCGTCTAGGACGAGGTGGGAGTTGAGAGGATCATCGGGGCGACTGGTGGCGTGGTGGCTGGAAAGTAGGGCCTGCACTTGTTTGAGCAGTTGCAGATAAGAGTCGGCGGTGACTGTGCGCCCCTGTAGCCGCCGTTGGCGAGGCACATTCCAGGTTTGGGCGACCCACTCACACTCTAGGGGAGTATAGGGCAAATCCTCTGTGGTGTTTTCCACAATCCCCAGGGTGTCGGGAGTCGGTTGCGATCGCTCTTGGCATAGTCCCAGAATTTTGGTACTGGGGACAAACTGAAGGCGAAAGCGATCGCCTAGTAGTTGACCTTCGGCGGTGGGTAAAAGGTCGAAGGGAATTTGGTGCAGAAAGAGGTGGGGAATCAGGATTAAGTCAGTGATGCCCTGGAGGTGCTGTTGGATGAGGGTATCGAATTGCAGGCGGGTTGCCAATTCTTGCAGACGAGCGGCCATAGCTTGGTGCCACTCCTCCCGACGCTGCTGGCGGGATTGGGGGGTCTCTGCTTGATTAATCGCAATGTAGGGGTTAACCCAGTTTTCGACCAGCCAGTTTTGCAGGTCGTTGGCGGACTCCGGGGGATTGGGAATAGTGTGGCAGTTGACCGATTCCCCGCCATCCCGGGAGGGGCGACGCAGGACAAAGATGTGGGTATGGGTGGCGGTGGTGTAGAAGCTGAGGAGGGCGGTCTGGGGAGAGGGGAGCAGCGCCATTAACTCATCAAGGCGAGGTTGGGGTTGGGGTTGCTGAAGTTGGGCGGTAATGGCATCAAAGCGGTAGAGAGCTTCCCAGGCTTGACGTTCAGCGGCTTCGGCGGCGAAGAGTTGTTCAGAGGCAAAGCTAGCGCGGGTGTTGCGGCTTAGTGCAGGGATCAAGGATGGTTTATCGTCTTTGGACAGTTCAGGACGGTCTTGAGCGAGTTGGGATTTGCTGCGGCGGCTGTCCTGAAGTTGCTGATACCAGGCTTGTATTTCTGGGGGGATGCGCCCATCGGCGTAGAGGTCGCTGATGGCGATTAGGTCGGCAAGGCGTTTGGAGCGGGAACGTTCGACGGTTCGCAGCGCCAGGGAGAGGTCGCCCTGGTTAACGGCGGCTTGGATTAGGTTTTCATAAACGCCGATAGACTCGCGGACAATTTCTTGGCGCAGGGCTTCGCTGGTAGCCCAGGCGCGGCTTTGTTCAACGGCTTCCACGGCAACCCTGTAGCCTTCTAAGGCAATGTCCCACCAGCCCTGCTTAAAGCCCAAGTTGCCGAGGTTCCGTCCAGTTCTGCGGGTGTCAGCCGGTAAGAGAGTGGGGTTGAGAAAGGAAAGTGCCTCTCGATAAAAGGCGATCGCCCGTTCTAGGTTGGCTACCGGCTCTTGACCCAATTCGGCTTGGGTGCTGTAGGCTAGGCCCAGATTAGTCAGGGTTCGGGCTAATTCCCTTTCTAATCCGGGTTGGCGGCGGATGGTGGCGGCTTCGGTGTGGTTGGCGATCGCCCGTTCTAGGTTGGCTACCGGCTCTTGACCCAATTCGGCTTGGGTGCTGTAGGCATTGCCCAGATTAGTCAGGGTTCGGGCTAATTCCCTTTCTAATCCGGGTTGGCGGCGGATGGTGGCGGCTTCGCTGTAGTTGGCGATCGCCCGTTCTAGGTTGGCTACCGGCTCTTGACCCAATTCGGCTTGGGTCCTGTAGGCTACGCCTAGATTAGTCAGGGTTGTGGCTAAATCCCTTTCTAATCCGGGTTGGCGGCTGATGGTGGCGGCTTCGGTGTAGTTGGCGATCGCCCGTTCTAGGTTGGCTACCGGCTCTTGACCCAATTGGGCTTGGGTGCTGTAGGCATTGCCCAGATTAGTCAGGGTTGTGGCTAATTCCCTTTCTAATCCGGGTTGGCGGCGGATGGTGGCGGCTTCGGTGTGGTTGGCGATCGCCCGTTCTAGGTTGGCTACCGGCTCTTGACCCAATTCGGCTTGGGTCCAGTAGGCTACGCCCAGATTATTCAGGGTTCTGGCTAATTCCCTTTCTAATCCGGGTTGGCGGAAGATGGTGGCGGCTTCGGTGTAGTTGGCGATCGCCCGTTCTAGGTTGGCTACCGGCTCTTGACCCAATTGGGCTTGGATGCTGTAGGCATTGCCCAGATTAGTCAGGGTTTGGGCTAATTCCCTTTCTAATCCGGGTTGGCGGTAAGTTGTGGCGGCTTCGCTGTAGTTGGCGATCGCCCGTTCTAGGTTGGCCACCGGCTCTTGACCCAATTGGGCTTGGGTCCTGTAGGCTATGCCCAGATTAGTCAGGGTTTGGGCTAATTCCCTTTCTAATCCGGGTTGGCGGAAGATGGTGGCGCAAAATTCGTATCCATAGATGGCGATGTCCAAGTTAATGCGTGGATTACCTTTAGGAAACTCATGAAAAACATCAGCAAGAGAATAGAATAATCCTCCTAGTTGGTTGGTTTCCTCTGGACTGGCTTGTTCCTTGGTTTGATTTCCCCAAGCACGGAGGAGGTTAAGTAAGTTTTCATCTAAGAGATGGAGGTTATTGTCGAGCAGGGGATAAATTACTTGGCGGTTTCCGTCACTTTCCTGGACAGTTTGCACTAGGGTTTGTAAAAAACTGATGTAGGGGTTTTGATTATCCCTTGGCGCGTCTAAAAATTGTCCTAACTGTTGCGCCATATTCCTCAACCATCCCGCGCTGTTATCTTCTCCCTGCTGTTGCAAAAAATCTGCATACTGACCCATCACAGCGACTAAGCCGGCATCAACTAATTCCGCGTTAGCCTGTAATAGCGCTGGTTCTTGACCATTTTCGCACTGGAGTAGTGCCTGGATTAGTGCTAAGTAAGCTTCTATTCTTGCTTCGTTCATGATTGTTTTTATTAGTAGGGTGCGCTCTTCGATAGCTTAACGCACTGCCCATAGCAGATTAATTAAAGATTTATCAAAAAAGAACTAACTTAGTCGATTTTGCTATAGTATGATAATACTTAGAGTTTATTATTCTGCGACGGGCTATGGGATCAATTGAGCAACTGACAGAAGAGATATTGTCCTTACCTAGTGTATCAAGGGCGCTGCTTGCAGACAAGTTGGTAGAAAGCTTAGAATTCGATACCGATTCAACAATTCAGGCAGTTTGGGTAACTGAAGCAAAAAGACGAAGAGGCGAGGTTCGGGATGGCTCTGTGCAGCCAATTTCGGGGGAAGAAGCTCTGGCTCAAGTTAGACGACTGATTGAGCCATGAGGTATGTATTTCACCCTGAAGCTCTCACTGAATATGCTGAAGCGGTTCAATACTATACAGGGCAACGGGTTGAGGTTGCACAGGCATTTATCAATGCTATCGAGGATACGGTTTATCGAATTAGAGCATCTCCTACTCATTATGTTGTTATTGATGATGCTGTCCGACGATGCATGGCACGCAGATTTCCCTATGCAATTCTCTATACAATCGAGCAAGACTACATTCTCATTTTGGCGGTTATGCATTGCAGCCGAGAACCTGGATACTGGAAAAGTCGTAGATAGTAGAAGTTCCCAGCAGCCTAACGGTGATTGATTTAATAACCCTGGATTGTCCGTAGGATGGTAATATCTAGAGTTTTTAGTAGGGTGCGCTCTTCGATAGCTTAACGCACCAAGTAGTAGTTAAATTAATGATAGATGTGGTGCGTTACGACGGATTGTTAGATTTAAGTTTGAGCAGAGATTGTCGCCGTAAATACGCACCCTACATTCTATTTTTCTGAATTACACAATGTAGAATGTAGAGGAAAAACGCGATCATCTTTTCTCAACAATGTTACTCTTCTTTTGGGAAATCAGAACTGCCTACAACCTGAATGGCTCCGAAGTCAGGAAGCTTGACGGTGAGATGCCACTCTCCACCAAGTGAACGCACAAAGTTGGAAAAGTCCTCGAAGGTAAGACCCCGTGACCCATTCTCTAGTCGAGAGATTTGCGACTGAGATACTCCCACTCGTTCGGCCAACTCCTCTTGTGTGAGACCGAGATGGGAGCGAAGTTCTCGAATCGCTCGTATCTCCTTCAGAGTCTCCTCGGCGCGTGCTTGTATGCGTGCCCTCCTTTCCGGGGACAGCGAAGCCATTTTCTCCTCGTGACTAATCATTTCCCCTCCTCCTTCATGGTGCGTAGGTGTTCTTCAAACCTCTTGTCGGCGATACGGATATTTTCCTTGTACCAGTTGGAACCGCTTCCTGTCTTATTCCCTCCAAGCAAGATAATCGCTCTTCGTTTTGGGTCGAAGGCAAAGAGCACCCGCCACGGCTCCCCCCTGTGCTGTACCCGAAGTTCTTTCAGGTTCGGGTACTTACTCCCTTTGACGGTATCAACATAGGGCCGTCCGAGCATTGGTCCTTCAGCTTGAAGAAGCTCGATGGAGAACAAGAGTGCATCTTGTAAGCTCTCATCTTGCTCGTTCAGCCAAGCGTCGAACTCATCGTGGTAAAGAACTATCCAGATCATAACTAGGGCTTGCTGTATAGTACATCGCTTGGTACAAAAAACAAGGGCAACAAAGCCTGAAACGACCGGCTACTGACTCCTGACTCCTGACTCCTACCACCACCGAAAAACTTTTTCAGCAGACCCTAACTAGAGTATATGACAAATTGGCATAAAGTCAAGCCGACCATTCTGCCGCTTAATCGCACTCAGAACTTGACCAAAACGAGGAATCCCACTTGATTTAACTCTTCAGCAATTTGTCAATAAGACTCAATTAGACCTCGACCTAATATTATCTCAAGACCAAAAGTCTTTCTAGTCAAGGAATCTACCTGAACAAAAATTATTTTAATTGCCTCATATTCTCACTAAACACTACTTTAAGGCAGAGCCTTGGAACAAGGGATAGGTGTGGTGCGTTACGACGGATTGTCAGATTCAAGTTTAAGCAGAGATTATCGCCGTAAATACGCCCCCTACATTCTACTATAATCAAAGATGTTGATTTATCCTATGAGGTAACAATGTTATCCATTAATCTAGATCGAGAAACCGAGAACTATCTAGCGGACATCATTTCTGAAGAGAATATTAGCTCAGAAGAACTTCTAAAAAAACTCATTTACGAACATTGGCAAAGCTTAAAACCGCGTAAAACTTTATTACAACGCCGGGGAGGTCATCCTCAGCATCTTTTAGAAAATGCTCCACCTGATTTGTCATTGCGAGAAAACCGCAAAAAAGTAGTGGCAGAATATATACAAAACCATCATCAGCAACATCATTTATGACAAATTATCCCCCAAAAATTATTACAGAATCAATCAACCAATTCTCTAACTTCAAAGCAGGCACACGCTCAAATTCACGAGTATTTGCGGTAACAAGAGTCAGATCAAGCGCTAGAGAATGAGCAGCAATCAGTAAATCATTTGGACCGATTGGGGTTCCTGCTTGCTCCAAATGTTTACGAATTAGGGCATAGTGCTTATCTACAGTTGATTCTAATGGCAAAACTGTCAAGAACTCCAGGATGCGTTCTAGTTGCTGCACCAGACGGGAGGAACCACTTTTAACCACTCCAAATCTTAATTCACACGCCACAATGATGCTCGTACAAACGCTTTCTTCGCCGACATCCACAATATGCTGGAAAACCTGACCTTGGGGATACCTGATCAAATGTGATAGGATGTTAGTATCAAGCAGATATTGATAGGTCATTGGGTGGTACTAAAATGTAATGTCATCAAGGGGAAGCAACCCTTCATCTATATCAGGAAAATTGTCTGTAATGTCTGGCAAAGTAGTCAGCAAAGAAATTAGAGAACCGGAAGAAATCGGCTCAATGATTAAGCGATGACCTTCTTTGCGTAACAAAACCTCTGTGCTTGATAGGGCAAGTTCAGGAGGAATAGTTAAGACTTGCTCTTGTCCACTTGTTAGTAAAGAAACCTGACGTAAGTTTTGCATCTGTTGACCTCTTTGTTAATGATCACCTTACTATAATAGACGCTTCTAAGACAGAATATTCAGTATCTAAAACTTCTACTCCAAAGGTTTCAATATGAAAACGGAGTGCTGATTTCGCATCTTCTAGCGCTTCTTGATATGATTCGCCTTCGCCAATGACAACACCTTCAATACCTAAAGGATAAGCAATATAGCCATCTGGGTGTTTTTCGACAATTATTTTAATGCTTTTCATGATTATTTTTTAAATAAATTTTCCCAATTCATCAAGCAAATCCATCGCCACATCCAGCCAGTCCACCGCACCCTCTGAAGACGGCTCAGGCGTTGCTTCCCTTACCTCTTGGAGATTCGAGGCTAAGGGTTTAAAATTCTCATGATTCTCGCTGGCCTTCTCTGCTAAAAAGTCCTTTAATAGCGTCGGACGTTCATACTCTGAGCTATTTGTCAAGAGCCAGTTCAAAAATGTGATCGTCTCGGTTCGCTGTTCCGCCGACCAGCCTTGTTTATCGATATACTGCGCCATGATTTGCTGACAGTTTTCCCACCGACGGTAAGCTTCCCACAGCGCCGACATAGGTTTCCTCATGGCCAAGGACACCGCGCCGCCTTCTGGGAAATCTTGGCGCAGGTCCGAACTCAACAGAACCCCAGTTAACCAAGCTCCTCCTTCCCCTAACTCGACTAAAATATAGGCTAGGGTTGCCGGATTTAGGTCAATCTTGACCTTAACTTGGCTTAAATCCAACGGTTCTGCACCAGAGTCTTGGGGAACTAATAAAGCTTCCAGTTTACCAAGTTTAGGTAGCACCACTTGAGCATTATCAGCCGCCGCAGCATCTACCTCTATCCCATGTTCTTCTAGATAATATGTCAGCACCGCCGCCGCTAAGGTGTTCTGACGAAATTCCCCAAAGCTGGGATAGGGAACCCAAACAGAGTCGGCTAAATCTGTTTTAGGGTCTAAACCCGCAAGTTTAGCTAACTCAACCAGATCATCTGTATCTGCATTAGCAAGACGCAGGTACAGTTCTTCAACTTCTCGAATAAAATCTGCATCACTCATAACGCAATACCTGACGACTTAGATAGGGTTGGGTTTTATGCTTTAAAAATAACTTAGCTACTGCTAACTCAAATACGTTCAATTTGTGTCCAGAAATATCATCTTTAAATAAATTTTCTAAACCTGTAATCACAACCTGACGCATTTCATGAGTAAATGTCGCTTCAACGCTCCAGGGAACACCCGCAATTAACATTTTACCCAGGGAATCAGCTAATTCCCCAATCAAAACAGGCTCACCCGTCCTATTCTCGAACACCCACACAGGCTGATTATTTGCTCCCTTATGACTAACTTGCGCTATTTTAAGCTGAAACTTATCTACCTGGGACTTTTTTTGACGCTGTTCTCCAACTCCCTTTAAGCTTGCTTTCGATAAATCAGGAGTTACTGATGCTTCTACTTGAGACTTGCTTTCCTGTTCTCCCCCTGACTGACGTTCAATCTCCAACTCCCTTGCTAAAATCTTTTTCAACGCCTCATTTCTCAACTCAGAAGGCATTTGGCCATTCTCTAGTTTTAAGCGCAACTCTCCCCCCCGCAAACCAAACTTAACCCGTCCAAAGGAAAAAACAAGCCACTGCTCATTAAAATTAATCCGCACCGATAGGGAAAACGCCTCTGGTTCAGACTTTTTGAAAAGGGAAAAAGGGCCCTTCGACTCAGACGCAACAGGTTCTCCCGAAATCTCCAGGTGCAGACATTCGGGACATTTATTATCATGTTCTGTCACCTCAATTGCCCTTGATTGCTTTGCCATCATCCCAGTCTTTTTAAACCCTTAACTATAATAATTGTACTGTATTTGGGGTTTGCGGCAAAAAGTTTGTTGTTTTGCTAATAAAGTCCCAAAACCATTTTTTAGCAAAGCTGCTACCGATATTCAGCCAGCCTTAATTAGCTAGAGCAAGCCTCAAGAATTCCTAGCAAATTAACTAAGGGGTTATCTTAATGCTTGCTGCATAAGCTTAATTTTCTTCCTCCACTTCTGGGGTTGGTTGTGGTAAACGAGCGATAAAATCTTTCATTTTGGGATGATTAAACATTTTCTCCGTGTCTTGCAGAAGACGTTGACCCCAGAGATTTTCCTCTAAAAATTTTAGACTGACATAACGACTATCGCTAGTGAGAGCGGCCTGAGCTAATTTGATGCCCTCCTCGGTTTTTCCTTGACTATAAATAGCCACCGCAATAGCTAACTGAGGTTCCGGCTGTTTAGGATCAATTTTCAAAGCGGCGCGCCAATCTTTAAGGGCTGCTTCCTTATTGCCCTGTTCGTATTTAACTAAACCAATATTATTAATAGCAGGCCAAAAATTTTTATCTTGAGTAACAGCTTTTTCGTAAGCTGCAATCGCCGCAGGATATTGGTCTAACTTGAGATAGGAATTACCGAGATCAAAAAGAGCGGGGGAGATATCGGGTTTCATTTGCAAACCCGCTTCAATCTGGGCAATAGCAGACTGGTAATCTTGATTCTGAAAATAGGCACTACCGAGGGAAAATTTAATATTAGCGTGGGCATCGGCGGGAGCAAGGGACAAAGATTGATTTAATGCCTCGATACCGAGTTGCACCTGATTGTCTTGCAGATATAAACTACCGAGAATAAACCAAGTTTGATAGAGATGGGGGGCTAACTGCACCGCTAACTTAGCTCGTCCAAGGGCCGCATCGGTACGGCGAAAACGAGCTAATTGGATGGCATCTTCGGCCATTTCAATTCCCGCTTGTTCCATCTGTTCTAACTCCGGTTCGATGGCGTAGGGGAGTAGTGCTTGGGAAAAAGCTGGCGGGCTGCCAGCGACGAAAAAAATGAGCAAAGAAATGATTAATTGAAGTTTTGGCACAGTTTACCCCCGCGATAGGCCTTTTTTAATCAGTCTATCTCGCTTGGGAGTTGTTGGCTAAAGAAACAACAAAGGCAACTCTAGAGACGTTAGTATATAACCAATTAACTTTTGGCTGATCGATGGCAATAACCGTGTTGGGAAAATCAAATCGCCCCCTATTTTGGATATTCGGACTCATGGCTAGTGGTTTTCTGGCGGTGGGAGTGGTTTCTTATCGCTTGCTGCAAACACCTCCTCCTAGCCTAGAATTGGCGAAAATGACCGTTCCTGCTCGACGGGAAACCCTGGCTGTGGAAATTAAAGCTAGTGGTAGGGTGGAACCAATCCAAAGTGTCAACATTAGCCCGAAAAACCCCGGCCGATTAGTGCGATTATTGGTGGATCAGGGCATGATTGTTAAAAAGGGACAAACCCTCGCCGTCATGGATAATTTAGAGGTGTATGCCCGGGGAATGCAGTCAGAAGCGCATCTACGGGAAGCTCTAGCCAATCTGGAACAGGCTAAACGCAGCATTCCCGAAGATATCCGGCAATTACAAGCCCGATTTTATCAGGCCCAGGCCAGTTATAAGCAATTAGAAGCCCGTTTAGCTCAGGCCAAAGAAAGAATTCCGAAAGATTTAGACCAACTGCAAGCTCAGGTACAAGCGGCCCAATCCCGTTTTCGACTAGCAGAAAATCGGGTTAAACGCAATGAAAATTTAGTCCAGGAAGGTGCGATCGCCCAAGACCAATTTGATGCCGTCCTTAATGAATATCTCAATGCCAAAGCTAATTTAGAGGAATCGGTCCGCCGTTTGGAACAAGCAGATAAAACCGCTTCCCCAGAAGTGGCCGGAATTGAGCAGGAAATGATCCGAGCGGCAGCAGCGATCGCAGAAGCGAAATTTGCCCTCGAACAACGCCAAAAAACCCAAGAAACCGAGCTTGCTCGACTAGAATCATCTGTAGCGGCCGCTAGGGCCGATTTAGAGCAAATCAAGATTCAATACCGCGATACAGTCATTACTGCTCCCTTTGATGGCATCATCACCCAAAAATACGCCACCGAGGGTTCTTTTGTCACTCCCACCACTTCGGCCTCCAGTACCGCTTCCGCCACTTCCACCTCGATTATCGCCCTAGCATCGGGATTGGAAGTGATTGCTAAAGTGCCGGAAGTAGATGTGGGTTTATTACAGCGCGGCCAACCCGTGCGAATTGTCGCCGATGCTTTTCCTGAAGAAGTCTTTGAAGGTCGAGTTATTCTCGTGGCTCCCGAAGCGATTATCGAGGATAATGTTACTTCTTTTGAAGTGAGAATCGGTTTGGTGACGGGACGGGACAAACTCAAATCGAAAATGAATGTGGATGTAACTTTTGTCGGCCAGCAGTTAGATAATGCCCTCGTCGTGCCGACTGTCGCCATTGTCACCCGGGAAGGCAAGTCAGGGGTTTTAGTTGCCGATGCCGAAAATAAACCCAGTTTTAAACCCGTTTCGATCGGTTTGGTCTTAGACGATAAAACCCAAATTTTATCAGGTTTGGAAGTCGGAGAAAAGGTCTTTATCGATCTCCCCGAAGGAGCCCAAGATACCTCGAAAACTAAAATCTGATAACTGATAACTGATATGTTTATCATCGAAAGTTTAAAAATGGCCGTCTCCACCCTAGCGGCCAATAAAGTGCGTAGCGGCCTGACCATGTTAGGGATTATCATCGGTAACGCTTCAGTAGTGGCAATGATCGGTATTGGCCAAGGGGCGCAAACTTTAGCCAATGACCAGTTTGCTAACTTGGGACCCAATACCATTTTTGTGGTGCCAGGGTCGCGACAAGCACGCAATACCACCGTTAATTTACCGAAAACCTTGGTTTTAGCCGATGCTCAGGCGATCGCCGAACAGGTTCCCACTGTCGCTGAAGTCGCCCCGGAAATAAACGCTCGTTTCCTGATTTCCTATCGTAATCGCAACATGACGGCTCTAGTCACGGGAAGCACCCCAGAATACGCTTCTGTCCGCAATTTTACCCTAGAAAAAGGTCGTTTTATCAATAATATCGATCTAGCCCGCAACAAACGGGTAACGGTGATCGGCACTGAAGTGGCAGCGCAACTTTTTCCCACCCAAAATCCCCTCGGTCAACAGCTGCGGATCAAAAATCTCAGTTTTGAGGTGATCGGGATTTTAGAGGCGAAAGGCTCCTTTTTTGGCAATAATCAGGATGAAATGCTGATTATTCCCCTTAGCACCATGAACTCGCAACTGGTGGGCAAAACCGGACCCTACGGTGTCGAGTTGAGTTGGATTAGTCTCACAGCCCGATCGGGGGAGGAAATCCGCGCTGCTAAGTTCCAAATCCAGAATCTCCTGCGTTTACGCCATAAAATCGTGGCTGAGGATGATTTTCGCGTCGAAACTGCTAAACAGATGATCGAAATCTTCGGCACGATTACTCGGGGTCTAACCCTACTTTTGGCTTTAATCGCCGGTATTTCCCTGATTGTCGGTGGTATCGGGGTGATGAATATTATGCTCGTTTCGGTTTCGGAAAGAACTGGGGAAATCGGACTAAGAAAAGCGATCGGAGCCAGAGAACAGGATATTCTCTTACAATTTCTGATTGAATCAACTCTCGTTTCCATCGCCGGGGGTGCGCTTGGTATTCTCGTCGGTGCAGGAGCGATCGTTCTAGTCTCCAGTTTCTCTCCCCTGGCTGCCACTGTTTCCGCCAGCGCCGTCGCCCTGTCTTTGAGTGTTTCCACGGGTATTGGTCTCTTTTTTGGCGTTTTTCCCGCTTATCGTGCCTCTAAATTGCAACCGATTGTCGCCCTCAGAAGTGTATAATTTTTTAACTTCTTTTCGGGGAGGTTTTGGGCAAGGATTGCTTTAATAGCGGCGTTTTTCTAATGTGTGGGACGAATTTGATAATCCCGATAACGACGATAATCATTGAGAATGCGATCGTGATCAAAGCATAAGGGTTGGGGGAATTCCCAGAGATGAAAAATTCCGACTTTTTTGGCATCATCGGCAGCAATCGGTTTGCCTTTTGCCGTGGCGATAAAAACGATACTAATGGTGTGTTGACGTGGATCGCGGTTAGGATCGGAATAGACGTGAAATTGCTCGATTAACTGCACCTGTAAACTGATTTCCTCGTAAGCTTCCCGAATGGCCGCCGTTTCCACTGATTCACCGTAGTCCACGAATCCCCCCGGAATTGCCCAGCCAAAGGGCGGATTTTTTCTCTCAATCAGCAGGATCGGACGGTGGGGCGAGTCGATCAGTTCGATGATAATATCAACAGTGGGGGCAGGATTGCGATAGTTTGTCATTTTTTTCAGTTATCAGTGAACAGTTATCGGTAATCGGTGAATAATTTCATTTAAGACTCATAACCTTGAAATCGAATCCTTTCTAACCAGGAACTGATCAGGGATCGCTAATAAGGAGGAGAATAAAAGTTGTTAGAAAATGCCAAGAAAATTACGGTTATAGGTGGGGGAATTTGGGGGCAAACCCTCGCTAATTTGGCTAGACTTAATCACTTAGCTGTTAGGGTTTGGTCGCGTCATAGTGGGGAAGATTTGGGGGCTATTATAGCAGATACTGAGGTAATTATTTCAGCAGTTTCGATTAAAGGAGTTGCTCCAACGATCAAAAAATTACAGCAATTACAATTAAATTCTCGCATAATTATCGTCACCGCTACTAAAGGATTAGAGCCAATCACCACTCGTACCCCTTTTCATCTGTGGAATCAAGCTTTTCCCGCTAATCCCCTTGTGGTTCTTTCCGGTCCCAATTTAGCTAAAGAAATTAATCAAGGTTTACCCGCTGCGACGGTGGTAGCAAGTTATGTGCAAAAAGCGGCGATATTGTTACAAAAATTATTATCTGGGGAATCTTTTCGGGTTTATCTTAATAGCGATCCCTTGGGGACTGAGTTAGGTGGCACTCTCAAAAATGTCATGGCGATCGCTTCTGGGGTTTGCGATGGTTTACAGTTAGGTACTAATGCCAAATCTGCCCTGTTAACTCGCGCTTTACCGGAAATAGTTCGGGTGGGAACTTGTCTAGGAGGTTGTCAAGAAACTTTCTTCGGTTTATCGGGTTTAGGGGATTTATTAGCTACCTGTAATAGTCCTTTATCTCGCAATTATCAAGTGGGTTATCAATTAGCTTTAGGTTTATCTTTGCCTGAGATTTTAGCAAAGTTAGAGGGAACTGCCGAGGGAATAAATACCACAGAAGTTTTGATGAGAATTGCCCAAGAAAAAAATTTATATGTACCGATTACCTGTCAAGTTGATCGTCTTTTGCGCGGGGAAATTTCTCCCCAAGTTGCCGTTTATGAATTGATGCGTCGGGATTTAAAAGCAGAATTTGATTGAGAGACAAGAGATTTTTCAGTGATCAGTAATCAGTGGGGGGTTGGGGAGTGGGGAGATGATGCCAAGTCATAGTTACTAATTCTGTACGCAAACGTCGCACTTTGAATCAGCTTTGTACGCTTTGACCCGTACAGGGCTAACTACAAGCCTCTCTATCGGATTCTTGCTAAATGCAACC
>VYLV01000005.1_pt1 | contig 30161 bp, 27 predicted proteins | sample 5114191 | NCBI WGS metagenome assembly VYLV01 (sample SAMN12291782, study PRJNA351875) | freshwater metagenome | isolation source: freshwater lake | place: USA: Michigan, Little Long Lake | collected 2013-08-08 | reverse complement strand
CCGCTCTTGCTATTTTTCTTAACAAAACTTAACAATTGACGGCGAAATTTTCCTTGCTTTTGTCGTGAGATTTTGGGATAATATTTTTAAAAGACTTTATTCATAATGGGAATCTAAGCACTTCATGATAGACACAACCATCCCATTATAAGAGAATCATAACCCAAGCCGCCGCCAAAGTCAAGGGATCACTCCTAATTAGGGTCTGCTGAAAAAGTTTTTCGTGGGGACAGGGTGTGGGGTGTGGGGATTTGCCGATTTTGAGGTGGTCAATTACCTAATTTTCAGGGAAAAAGTCCCTGAATTTTCCCCCCGCTCACTCCCATGTCCGGTACTTTTTGATTGACAAAAAGTCTAAAAGTCTTATCCAGCAAGGTTTTTAGATTTATTCAGCCAACCCTATCTATTCCAAAGTTTTAACGCTCAAAACTTGGGGAGGTGTGGCATCGGGGGGATAGAGAAAATCGAGATTAATGTCGCGTCTGGCTCCGGGGGGAAGTTCCACCTGTACTAAAGCTTCTCCCTGTTGTCCTTCCCGTTGAACGAGATGGAAAAAACGTTCCTCGGTGCGTCCCAGGGCGTTACGATAGGTAACGCGCACTGCACCCCGGAAAAATACCGGTCCCTGGACGGGTTCAACAAATAGCAAGCGATCGAGATAATTGTCTTCTTTAATTGGGGTTTGAATACTCAAAGCCACCACCTGCGTTTTGCTAGTGTTGTTATATAGAGGTAAAGTCAGATAGTAGTGAACACCGTAGTTACCGTGAGCTTTGAAAGCCGTATCGGGATAACGCACTAACATGGGGGCGCTTTGGATTTGTCTGGTTCCGAAAGTAGCTGCTGTCACCGTACTTAAAGGATAGGCAAAAGCTTGACCGGGTTGAGGAATGGTGAGATTAATTCCCCCTTTGGGATCGACAATGCGGGTTGCCCATTCCGAACCGACAGAAATTCCAGCCACGCGACCATAAAAATTTCTTCTTCCGGGGAACCATTGATCGGGGGGGGTGGGGGGAAAATCACGAGGAGCGGCTAAATCACCTCGAACTAATAGGGTACGCCATTCCTCTAGGGTAGGGGGACGAAAGGTTTCTATTTCCCGGTCTTCGATTTTGACTTTTTGGGGAACTTCGTAGAGGGCTAAATTGGCCATATAGACAGGGCCATCGCTGTAGAGACGTAGGAGGGTCGAGCGGGCGCTACTTCTGGGGATAACCAGATCGAATAGCATCCGACTTTGGCCTGGGGGAATGACGATCTGGGTGGGAAATTGGGTATCATGGCGACGACGCATGATATCGCCGGCTAAACGGGAACCGGGACCGGAAAAAACCCGGCCATTGGGATCTTCCACCAGAGAGGGTAAATCGACAAAAGGGGCATCGGCGGAGGTGACGTAACTGACTCCTTGTAGGATGCGGATAACGAGGTTTTTGGAGGTGGGATTAGTAACGATCAGGCCCTGGTGTAGGTCGCGATTGGGATCGGTTTGACGGGCGATGTGGTGGGTAAAAACGTCAAAACGTCCTTGTAGGGGATGATTGAGATGGGCTACGGGATAACGTTTTCCTTTGCCGGGGAAAGTGGAGAGGAGAATTCCCTCTTTTTCTACGACTTCGGGACTATTGCTATTAAAAACCAGCACATCATTTAGTTGACCGGGCAACTGACGCACTTCCTGATATTGGGTGATTAATTTCCTCTCTATCTGGGGCAAGACCGAGGCGGACTGAGCTAAAAGAATAGTGGGTAAGAAAGAAAGCATAGAGATTCTATATTTATAGTATTTAATCAGAGCTTGCTGAATAAATCTAAAACCTTGTTGGGTAAGACTTTTAGACTTTTTGTCAATCAAAAAGTACCAGATATGGGGGTGATCGGGGGGAAAATTCAGGGACTTTTTCCCTGAAAATTAGGTAATTGACCCCCTCAAAATCGGTAAAACCCTACACCCCACACCCCACACCCTACCCCCACGAAAAACTTTTTCAGCAAACCCTAATTAAGGGTGAGTCGATGGAGAGAGGAAGTTATACGACAATATAGGCGAGTGTGTCCAGGCGATCGATAAAGAATCTTAATATATTTTTCAGGCCTGATCAAGCCATGTCAGGGGTGATGTGAGCTAGGGGCGGTTTTCTGGGTTAGCAAGGGAGAATAACCCTTGCTATTGCCGATTTTAGCCTTTAAGTTGACAATGACCGGTAACTGCTCACCCTAGCTTTAAATTTCGCCGCGAATTTCTTCGACTATGCCATCTCTAAGGACGAGTTCTACATTCATTTTTGCCACTAAGTTATCGCCTTTTTCGACGCGGAAAAAGCTTTCTAGTTGTGCTTGGGCGACTTCTTGATTGAGTTCCAAGAGTTGTACCTGTTGCAATTGTTGCAGATACTGGTTTTTTTGTTCGAGAAACTCACTTTTCTGTTGATTGACTTGGATTTGAATATTGTCAATCTGTTGGGCAGCCGCGGGGGGTAAGGGGATCAGACTCTGACGCTGAATTTCGGCGATCGCTCTTTGTCCTTGGGTTTCTAATTGTTGAATTTGTGCGTCAATTTGAGCCATTTGTGCTTGTAATTGCTGTTGTGCTTCTTCTTTCCAGCGCGGAGTCACGATGACTTTAATTGTCACCGGGCGCTTCAGTAATAAACTGGTTTGTGCGTCATCCATGATTTGCTTATCCTACAAAGGTCTTTTTGTCAAGGGGTTAGGGAATATTTGCCAGAAATATTTACTTGGCAAACATCTCGTTAATCATATCGCGATAGCGTTGCGTTACTACCGGTCGTTTAATCTTTAAAGTTTGGGTCATCATGCCGTTTTCTTGGGAAAAAGGCTCTAAAATTAACTCAAAGGTTTTAATCTGGTCATCGGCACGATAACTGGGCCGATTTCTTACCTCGCGCTTTAATTCTTGTTGGTAGAGATCTAAGACTTTTTTGCTGTAGAGATCGCTAGAAAGAATCGTTGAGCGATCGCTGTGAAGATCGGGTAAATTTAAGGATATTTTCTGTTCTTGGGCCCAATTGGCCAGTATATCAAGATTAGGCACGATCAAAGCCCCCAAAGCTTTTTGATCCTGTCCCACTAGCATAATTTGGGAGATAAAGGGACTGCGTAAACAAGCATCTTCAATCGGTTGCGGTTCGATATTTTCACCATTGCTCAAAACAATTGTATCTTTGGCCCGTCCGGTTAAAACTAAATCCCCGGCAGCGGTTAACCAACCAATATCACCGCTATCAAACCAACCATCGGGAGAAATCGCTTTTTCGGTTGCTTCTGGTTTTTTATAATATCCCTGCATCACCTGCGGACCACGAATCAAGACTAAACCGTGTTTTTCCGTCGGTAAGACTTCTTTGCTGTGTAAATCGACAATACAGATTTCTGTCTGAAAGACGGGACGACCGGCAGACCCGCGCAGGTTATGATCGATACGACGGACGGTAGCGACGGGAGAAGTTTCTGTCAGTCCATAACCAACTAAGATCGGGATTCCCGCAATCTCATAGAAAGTATCTAGATGTCTGGCTAAGGAACCACCGCCACTAACGAAGATTTTAACTTTATTTCCCACTGCTTGGCGAATTTTGTTATAAACTAGCTTATCACCGATGGCATGGAGGGGATAGAGTAAGAGGGATTGAATTCTTGCTTTGAGTCTTTCTCCGGGGGAAGCGTGAAGGTGATCAAGACTGAGATTATCAGCGATACGTTTAGCAATAACGTACTTTTCCGACTTTTCTAGAAAAAATCGCACCAATTTCTGTTTTTTAGCCGGTTGTTCGCTAAATTGTTTTTGGATACCCTCGTAAAGAGATTCCCAAAGACGGGGAACTCCCACCATTAATTGGGGACTAAATTGCTTTAAATCGGACTTAAAAGTGCGAATACTGGTATAAATCTGGGTACAACCTTGAGCTAGAATGAAATACTCACAGCTGCGCTCGTAGGAATGCCATGAAGGTAGTATACTTAAAACTCGATCGCCGGGAGCCGGTTGAAAGATAGCATTTAAGTTGCGTACCTGATGCAGCAGATTACCGTGACTTAACATCACCCCTTTTGGTTGTCCCGTCGTCCCCGATGTGTAGATGAGGGTAGCCAGATCATTTTCGCTCTTGGTGATGGGTTTAAGGGTGTTCTCAGCCCCGATCGCCATTAGTTGCTTGAAATTTAAGGTCTGCACGGAAATCGCCCCAGTAGCGGGGTCTTCGTCGGTGAGCAGCACGATTAATTTCAGGGGCAATTCAGGGATTTTCGCCAGTAATTTCCCTAAAGTTTTGTTATTTTCGACAATCAGCGTCTGACTGTCACTATCGGCCAGAATATAGGCTAATTCCTCTGCATCTGCTTGAGCAGATCGTACCGCATTGGCGGCCCCGGCTGCCATGGAACCTTGGTCGGCAATAAACCACCGGGGACTATTATCGGCAAATAAAGCGACATTTTCGGTTTCTGTGACTCCTAATGCTTGTAAAGCGGCGGCAAATTGCTGAATTTGTTGATAAAGTTGCCGATAGGTGAGAATTACTTCCGGTTTACTGTGGGGATCCTGTAGGGCGATAATATTGGGGAAACGTTGGGCAACTATTGACCAAACTTCGGGTAAAGATTGAATATTTGAATAGTCAATTAGGGTTGTCATAGCAGTAGTTATAGAGGGTTACAAGGGTAATAACATATAGATTAACCATTCGATCGCTCTTTTTGCTGGTTCTCCTAGACAGTATTTCAACAGGTATCTAGTCCTGCAAAGTTAATTTCCTAGTCGAGACTCGGAGAGAGAAGACTTTTCAGTTATCAGTGAACAGTGAGGGATAATCAGGGAATGCTAACGGCTTAGATGTATAATTAATTTTGCTTAGGTACTTAATATAGTTGTAACTAGCAGAAAAAACGATGATTGCTTTATCTAACTATAATAATCTCACTCCAGAAGAATATCTTCAGTTTGAAGAAAAAAGTCCCATTAAACACGAATATATCGAGGGACAAATTTACGCCATGGCAGGAACGACGGATACTCATAATATTGTTTCGAGGAATATATACACAATTATTCGTAATTATTTGCGGGGTTCCGATTGTCGGGTTTATTTTACCGATGTGAAAGTCAGATTAGAGAAACGCAATCACTTTTATTATCCTGATATTATTGTCACCTGCGATGACAGAGATAGAGAAACTGCTACCTACAAAAGTTTTCCTAAATTGATTATTGAAGTTCTCTCCGATTCCACAGAAGCTTTTGACAGGGGTGATAAATTTAATGATTATCAAACTCTAGAAAGTTTGCAGGAGTATGTCTTAGTGAATAGTAAACACCAACGAGTGGAAACTTTTCGACGGGGTGAACAGGGTTTATGGATTTTGCAAACCTATCAGCAAGAAAGTTTTAGTTTGCAGAGTATTAATCTGACGGCATCTTTTCGGGATTTGTACGAGGATGTCACCCTAGAAACGGTTAATGATACTCCCGAAAGTCCTTAAGAAAATCTCCTTCAACGATTAAACCTATGATTGCTCTATCTAACTATAATAATCTCACTCCAGAAGAATATCTTCAGTTTGAAGAAAAAAGTCCCATTAAACACGAGTATATCGAGGGACAAATTTACGCCATGGCAGGGACGACTGATATTCATAATATTATCGGACTCAATTTCACTTTTATCATTCGTAATCATTTGCGGGGTTCCGATTGTCGGGTTTATTTTGCCGATGTGAAAGTCAGATTAGAGAAACGCAATCACTTTTATTATCCCGATATTCTTGTCACCTGCGATGACAGAGATAGAGAAACCGCTACCTACAAAAGTTTTCCTAAATTGATTATCGAAGTTCTCTCCGATTCCACAGAAGCTTTTGACAGGGGTGATAAATTTAATGATTATCAAACTCTAGAAAGTTTGCAGGAATATGTCTTAGTGAATAGTAAACACCAACGAGTGGAAACTTTTCGCCGGGGTGAACAGGGTTTATGGATTTTGCAAACCTATCAGCAAGAAAGTTTTAGTTTGCAGAGTATTAATCTGACGGCATCTTTTCGGGATTTATACGAAGATGTCACCCTAGAAACGGTTAATGATACTAGGGAATGAAAAATTATTAAGGTACAACCTCAAAAGGTTGATTTCCATACCGTCGGTAAATATAGAAATCGCTATCAAGAGTGAATATTTGTCTTTGATTAAGAACTTCAGCTATGGCTACTAAAGAAGCATCTGCTAAATCCATAGGAACATCTTGATATTGTATCATTAAGGTTTCCATTCTTTTTAGTTCATCTGAATTATGATGGTGTATTACCAGTATTTCATCTACCACATAACCCCATAATTCTTGTTGTGCGAACCAACCACCATATCGACGCAATAAATACATTGCTTCGGTAAAACAAGCGCAAGTCGTGACAAGGAGGGCCGATAGCGAAGATAAAATGTCAACACAACGCTGATGATTTTTATCAGCTTCATTAATTAAGGCAATAAGTGGAGAAGCGTCGCAAAGAGTCATTGGTGTAATGCTGATTAGTCTTTATCATCTAAAATGTTTGTAAAAACTTCTTCTACTCGCTCAGATAAATCTGATGGCTGAAAATAAACTCGTCCAACTCTTCCTTTTAATTTTTGGTCTAGGGTTTCTGGAGTGGAAGAATTGGCAGATTGATTAGATAGAATGGTCAATCTCACTCGCTGACCTGCTAATTTAGCACTATGCTGTAAAATTTCTTCCCAAGTCCCCTCTAAAGTGTTTTGTTCCATAGATATTGATTTGAATTTCGTTCTTTCCTCAGTGTAACAAGCAAAAGATAAAAAAAATTTTTTCTAGATTTTTTTGTCTTATTGTTTTTTACCGGGGGGAATAAAACGGATTTCAATTCTGCGTCTGCTTGCATCTGCGTCACGATTAACCGCAGCTAATTTACCCGATGGGAGGTATAACTGTCCTGCGGAAAAAGCTCGAAATTTGACGTTTTTTAGTTTACCGGTGTTTTCGATTTCTTGCACTACTGCTAAAGCGCGCATTAATCCTAAATCAGTGTTAGAACCGGGTACTAGCATTTTAACAGATTGTTTTCTGCTGGCAACCGATTCGATATTTTTATCGAGATTACTTGTCTGCTGTATTCCTTGTCCGTCGGTATGTCCAATTACCTGAATAAAGTCGATTTCTCTGTCTTTGGTAATGGTTTCGATAGCGGGAATAATGCGCTGACGAATATAGGTTTTTAAAGCAGGACTTAATTCCGCACTTCCCGACTGAAATTTAAATTTTCCTGATTTTTCATCGATAACTATGGGGGTTGCTGTTTGCAGTTTTCGGTTAGCTTCCTCCAGTTTGCTGATGAGATTATAAGACTGAAAAAGTGCCAAGAGGAGAAATAAACTCAGAATCATGAAAGCATTGGACATTAAATCGGTGAATGCGGGATAAACATCCACCGATTTATCTTCATCTCGGTAGTAGGTGCGTCTAGACATAGTTGCTTAGAATTTGTTGGTGAAGTTATCAAATATGGTGTTAATCCCCTTCTTAGCGACGACTTTCTCTAACTTATCTTGCAAAGATTCTAAGTTAGCAGTTAATTTACTGGTGCTGGTGTTCACTGCGTTAATTAGTTGAGAAAAATCTGATTTAAGGCTGCCAAATTGATTGGCTGTTTTCTCAATAGATTGGGAAACTGCTTTTAATTGTTCTGAGTTCTTGGTTAATTTATCATCAACTACTGTCGCTAAGTTATTGCTTAAAAGTTTTAACTCAGACTGTAAGCTTTCCTTGACTTGAGTAACTTGCTCTGTCACTGTATCAATTAACTGAGACAAGTTAGCATTAGTCACATCGAGATTATTACTAGAGCGCTCAATCCCATGAGAAGCAGTGAGGATTTTATCGGAGGTTTGGGAGAGTCTTTCATCGAGACTATTGATAAGCTGGTTTCCTAATTGTTTCGACTCGGAGTTAAAACTATCTTGATAGGTTTTCACGGTTTCGATTAATTTTACTAATTCTCCCTGAATGTTAGATAACTTTTCTTGTTCGGTGACTGAGCGTTGCTGATTTTGCTCTAGGATTGTCTCAGATTTTTGATTCAAGTCAGTAATTTTTATTCCCAACTCAACCATAGTTGTCATTGAACGGTGGAAGTCTTGAGTTAAAGAAGCTAGAGATTGAGTTGATTGGTTTAAATCTGTAGTAGAATTAGCGAACTGTTGATGAGCAGTCATTAAATCTGCGGTTGCTTGCACTAACTTATCAGCAAATTGACTACTTTCGATTTTTTCGGAAGCTTCCAAAAAACCTAGCGCACTATCCTGTAATTTTTGAGAAGATTCTTGGATATTTAAATACACTTGTTCTGCTAAATCGTTAGCTCTTTTATTACTGCTGATAATCTCCCCGATATTCTGCTCTAGTAGTGCAGTGGATTGAGAAAATCTCGCTTGAGTTTCTGCTAAACTAGCGGTAAACCTTTCCATATTACCAGAGAAGTTACTTTTTTCAATTAACTCTGATGCTTGTTTAAAAAGCAGCACACTATTTTTTAGTTCCTGAGAGGATTGTGTAAACTCTCGGTTTGCTTGCGTGATAATTGGTACTTGCTGGTTAAGTTCAAAAGCTGAACGCTGAAAAGTCGATGCACCGGTAGATAAAGTTCCTGCGGTTTCAGTTAATCTTTCACAAACCTGGGTGACTAATTTAGCAGTTTCCTGATTACGTTCAGCAATTTCTTTAGCAACTTCTCTTAAAGAAGATTCTAATACTCTCGTCACCTCATTATGAAAGTTAGTCAGAAATGCTTGCTGTTTCTCCACCATGCTATCAACCGCTTTATTCAAGCGACTATTCCCTTCTACAGTCGGCTGCAAGATGTTATCTAAATAGTCTTCTAGGGAACTAATTAGATTTACTTTAGCAAGGTTGGTATTAAAGATTAAGTTAATCACAGTCAGTAAAGAACTACAAGCTAAACCAATTAAGCTAGTGATAAAAGCAATCCCCATACTTTCTAGGGGAGTTTTGAGCTTTTCTCCCAAACCTTGCACATCGACATTATTGATATCGATAAGTGTGCTGATTCCCGTCAGATTGAGAGTAATTCCGAGGAAAGTTCCCAACAAACCAAAAGCGAGGAGGAGATTGGGTAACACTCTCACAAAATAATCCCATTTCTCACAGCTGAGAGATTTAGACATGAAAGTAAATTTTTCTTCATGGTATAAACCATCTACCAAGGCTGCGGTATTAACATCATCTAGTTGACTACTGGCTATCTTAAATCTATTCTCTAGATTAGAAATAATTTTAGGTTGAACTCCGCGACTTTCTCCCGGAATTAAGCGCTTGACTTTTGCGGTTGAATCTTGGAGATGTTTATAGAGAGTAATCCGGATTCCCACAGCTAAGACGGTGGGAAAAATAACCAAGACTAGAGTTAAAACAATCAGATAGGGAGGAAAAAGGTTAAATAATGCCATGATAGTTATTGGATACCTCGAATTGTGGTTGATAGAGAGAGTGGGGGGTGAATGTTTCCTCAGATAGCTGGGGAAACATTATTAAGATTGATAAATTTTATCATTCATCAGGAGTGCTAACCTCTGCGGGTAAACTGGGTTGACTACTGTTATTGTTTGTTCCCAGTAAAGTTTGTTGCTTTTGCTGTTGTTTTTCGAGTTTTTTCTGTTCAGCAGCACGTTTTTCTAGTTCCATTTTCAGTTGATTAACAAAACGGGTGATAATTCCTTCTTTTGCCTCCTGTTGAGCATTTCCATCCTGTCCAGCTACCTTATCTTTGTAGCGATAATTGGGGTGATAGGAGGGTAAATTTTTGACACTGTTGAGAAAATAGCTGACGTTCTGGAAATAATCACCCTCGTTAGTAAATAATCGAGTAGGATTAGCTAAAATCTCATTTTTTGCCTGATTAAGCAGTATCTGTAAAGCAGTTTCCATGTCTTTACGAGAAGCAAATTGTTCTAAAGCAAGTCGCCAATTACCGCTAATATCAATGATAGACTTGTTGTTAAATAAATCGCCTTCGATGACTAATTGATAAGTATCATCTTCCTGATAATATTCTAGTAAACCTAGAGCAATTGCGGGATAGAAAATAAACTCTAATTCCTCAATTAATTTGGCAGGTGGTGGGATAATATCAGCAAAATCTATCCTGTAATCATTGTGTAAAATGCTGATTTTCTTTTGGTCTTGATAGATTTTTTGTAACCCAGATAAATCAGTAATGATTCTTAGGGGAAACCCACCAAATTCGTAGGTGATTAGGATTTCTTCGTCCGTTTGAATTGATTCAAAAGAAGTACCCCGATTAATATTTAAATCAGATTCGAGAGTCTTCATGAATCTTTGCATGGTGGGTGAATTATCATCCTTAGTCCCAATTAGTAATGCTTTATCTGTATGCAAGCGATAGTAAGCATCATTAACATTTATCGGTAACATTAAATTAGCTTCTCGCAAAATTTGCCCCAAGCGTTCAGGAAAATCATGGGGTTGATATTGACCCATAAATCGCTTAATTACTGCATCAATTTTATTAGTGCTTACTGATTGAAACTGTTTCTCGATTGTTGCTGTTAGGGTCTCTTTGAGAGTTTCATTATCAATTGCAAAGGATTGACTAAATAAACTGAATAGTGAAGCATTATAGCCTAAATTATTGGTGACTTTTTGGCTAACGGAAATGTATTGAGTTCGGGAGTTACTGTCAGGGATACAGTTATCAATATTCTCTTCTGGGAAAATACCTTCCCCAGTCATCTCATCGAGATTTAACTGCATTAACTCCTGTTCGTATTTATCATATTCTGCGATTAGCTGATGTAGGTTTTCTTTCAGTTGTTGTATCTGCAGCATTCGACTGGAAATATGCTTGAGAACTGCTTCGACAATCTTTCTGGATTCGCGATTGATGCTGAAATTAAAGTTCTGCTGAATTAATTTTTGTCCGCTTTGAACGTAGTCTCTTAACTCAGCTTTAATTTTCTCGCTATTGGCATTTTTATTGAAAATCTTGATGACAGACTTTTTCCCGTTTATATCTTCGAGAGTTTGTTTGACATTTCGCCAAATGTTATCAATTTTTTCCGAGGAATGAAACCCTTTATTATCTTGAAATAATTCCTCTAGATTCCCCTTGTAGGTATTAATCTGTACTTGTAAAGCGACCAAAAAAGATAGGCTATTTTCCAAAGAAAATTCTAAGCTATCAGGATTAAGAAGAATCTCCAAAAATTGGTCAATATCTGACTTAAATTTTTCGATTAACTTGGGTTGAGTCTGTTGGGTCAAAGTTAACCAGATTCCGCGACTGCTATCTGTTTCTCCCCCTTGTACTTTGCGAAACTCTTTTTCTAGGGATTGCTTGACGGTTTGGGGTAAATTCTCCAAATCTTGACTATTAGATATTTCTTCCTCTAGGGAATTTTTCCAAGAGGTTAAAGTCTTAGAAAAAGTTTTATTATTCTCTAGGGTTGCTTCTTCCAATCTGGCAGTAAAATAATCCTTATTACCTTGGGTACTCCAATTAGCTAGAAACTTACTTAATAACTCTTGTCCACTGGGACTTTGACCATATCCCTCTAACCAAAATTTAATTAATTTGAGACTAAAACGATTGAGACCAATCTGCACAATTCGGTCGCGAGTAAAATAAATCCTCGCTAGTCCAAAGGACATATAACCTTGACACATCTGAAAAGGATGATTATCTTTACGAATCATCGGGTCTTTATAATCATCCCGATTGCTTTTGATGCGAAGAGATAACTCATCGGCAAAATCCAAGAAAATCTTGTAAGCAATGACGTTACATAATTTACCTTTGTTATCAATCCGGTAATCTCCCGCAGTGCGATTAGAAACTAAGTAGGCAAAATCAAAAGGAGAACGTTTTTCATTAATGTTGACGAAATTTTGTTTATCATAACAGGCTTGAAAGGAATTACTTTCATTGGTATAATGGTCTAACTCTTTCAAAGCTGCATAGGTATTAGCTCTCATAATTGCCCCATCACCATAAAGTTTAGGACTAACTACCAAATAACCAAAGGATGTGTATTCGGTGGTTTGTTGTAAAATATGACGCAAAGTGTAGGCCACATCGAGGAAAATGCCGCTACCAGTTCCCCCACACAAAGAACCGACAATAAAGACATTTAAACCCTCTTGGACATTAAAGCTTTGACCGTTAACTTTACCGCTAAACATAAAGGATTCATGACCAGAAGTTCGTCTTTCCGCTGCTTCAATTGCCTCCTGAATTTTTTGATAGTTATGGAAGAAAGCTAAACGACCGACGGGACGAATACCTCCCGCACCATTTTCAATGGAAGTTATTTGTTTTTTTAGTCTTGGGTCTAACCAGCTTTCAATATGGGAAAAGGGACTTTCAAAAAGGGTTTTGTGTTCAAGTTCATAGGTGAGATTGTTAACATCCTGAGCATTCATATTAATAAATACTCTTTCAGCAGCTGATAAAAGAATTTCTTCTCCGTGATAGCTATTTCCTGTGGGTAGGCCAGAACCATTAAAAGCGTTTTTGTCTGTGTCAATATGAACAAAACTGACAACGGGTAGGTTAGATAACTTCCCGTATTTATCAATAATAAAGCGACGAATTCTCATCAACACATCTCGACCAGTACCACCTAATCCGATGATAATTGTCCGTTTGATAGCGCGGGTTTGACTGTTGTTAGCCATAGTTTAAATCTCCTGAGTTATTTTTTGCTAATCTGAATTTCTAGGTCGATATCTTGATTGTTATGCTGATAAGTTAAGGTCAAGTAATTTTTATCTATTTTCACCTCCTGAGTTAATTCATTACCTCGATAAAAAATATCTGCTTGTTTAGTAGGTTTCAGATATAAATGATTGCCGCGTCTTTCTAAATAGCAGCGAATTTCTTCCCCAGGACAAGGAATGGTATTCTTATGATATTCATCACCACCGATGTTAATTCTTTCGGATGTTTTTAAAATATATTTTTGGGTCTCATTGTCATCATCATTAGATGGGACTTTAATAGTCCAAGCAGTATGTAACCGCAACCAATGACGAATCCCCAAAATACTCGCTACTATTCCCCCAATTCCCATTAATATAATTGCCAATGCTGGCAACCATAACTGACTCAAGAGATAAGGATTAATCAAACAGGTTTCTTGTCCTCCCGGTGCGGGAGTACAAAACTCTTGTGCTGTGGGAGCAATATCGACAACTGATAGTTTATATTTATTGCCGTTAGTGGCAGTAATTTCTTGGGTTCTGAGATTAATTGGTAGGGAATTAAGCCAGTTTTGTCTTTGCAAACTTTCGGGAGAATTAGCAAGACGAAAAGGGCTATTTTTTGGGGTTTCTATCCACTGTTGTGAAGTAATCCCCGCGGCAGTAGAAAGGGGTGCATCGGTAATCCAAACTACCGACTGGGGTTTGATAGCTTGATTGGCAGTTAAACGACACTGATTTAAGCGTGCCAGTCGGGTATAAACGTGCCATTCTGCGCGTTGAATATCGGTATTTTTAGCACTTTGGCTAGATTGCCAAGGAATCGCTTTTAAAACCGCATCTATATCTTCCTTTCCGCGAATTAAAATCGGTTCTGCAATCGGTTGGACATTATCAGCAAAAGGAACTAAATAAACCGAATCGTTATTTTTTAAACTATCGCGAATAATTTGACCGAGGCGCGTGCGTCCTTCATCATTAAAGTTAACACTACCAGTAAGATCGATCGCTAGGATAACATCTCGTCCTTGCCAACGAGCCACCAAATCTAATCCGAGTTTTTGCCAATCGGTAAGCGGTTCCCCGGGGGATACCGTTAAACAGTCAGCACTTTTCATTTAGCCTCGTTCAAGAGTGAAAAATTGAGCTTATCCCTATCCTTCCGCCATTGTACTAAAAAATTAATACTTCCTAAAAGTTTTTTTCGCTTTTATTCTCGATTTGCCCTAGGTCATTGTCAATAGTAACCATAGATTAAACTAAATTTTAAAGTTAAGCTGCCCGTGCATTTAAATTGCTTGTTGAGATAAGGCAAGAGGTAACAGTAAAGGGATTGGGGGAGATTCAGAGGTTAAAATGTGTCTTAGCTTATCAACTAACCACCTAATCCTAATTCTCGTCTTAGCAATTGAATTGATTTATCCCCAATATAATTATCACTACAGATAATTTCTGGCAGACGAATTAAATCCGATCGCACTTCATTAATCAGATTTTTAATTAAAGTATAACTCGCTTGATCACTGATAATTGTCTGGGAAGTTCGAGCTAAAACTTTTAACTTATCCGTTTCATGAATTTGGGCAGACATAACTAATAAATCATCGCCCCGTAAACTATGAATTAAAATTTCGGCCACCTTAATAATACCGGTGCTAATGCTGACAATCCCCAAACGGCTATCGGTGGGTAATTTTTTGATTAATGCCAATTCCTTGCTGTAATCGTAGATATCGATGGGAATGACTCGTAGGTGAAAAGGAGCGGCAATTTCCTCCGCTACACTGATAAAATAGCGACTGGTGACAACAGTGGCAGATTTAGTATTGGCTAAAACTTGGGCTAAATCCTCCATTGCCACTAATTGGACGGGAATTTTGAGGGATTGCTCTAATTCTCTCAACATTAGTTCTCCTGCACCCAAATCGTGACGGGGAATGGTGACAAGAACTTGAGAACTACACTGCGATCGCCAATCGATTTCCGCCAGTAATAACTCGCGAATTTGCTCTAAAGTTAAACCTTGAGCGAGAAAACCAGCCAAACTCTGGCGAATTAGTCGGCCTATTTCTGGATTTTGTTCCAATAGGGGCGAACCCAATAAATTATCGTTTTCATGCCCGCGAGCCTTGACATAAATCCCCGAACCTGCTATGGATTCCACTAACCCATCATCTTCCAGTTGCTGATAAATTTTACTTATCGTATTACGGTGTAATCCCGTGATCATAGCTAGTTGACGGGTGCTAGGTAAACGATGGCCCGGTGGATACTGACGAGAGGCGATAGCGAAGCGAATTTGGTCAAATAATTGCTTAGAGGCGGGAATTTCACTGTCTGGCTGGATTTGGAACTGCATCGGATCACTTCGCTCACAAACTACTTTCGCTGATGCCCATTCTATCATTAGACCCCCTGCAATAATCGGACATCTTCACCGATCTGATGGGTTTCCGAGGCAGTATTCAGGAGCTAAAAGTAGAAAAACCCAAGATGTTACTTATTTCAACCAGAAAAGCTACTTTTTTACTTAAAAATAGTTAGACTAAGAATTTTAAGATTAACTACGTCCCCGAAATCCCACTTATGCGGTAGATAGTCAACAGCTGATTAAGGTGATTGATCCTCGTGGAGAAGTTTTAAGCGATCGCTCAAGGTTTTGGTTAAGCGGACAGTTTCCCGTTTTAGCGAATTTTGTTGATAATCAAGCACATTAATCCCTTGACCGATGTTTACAGTCGCTTTGCTTCCCCATCCGGGGTAAGGCTGATTATAACTAATGCTTACTGGTAAAATCTTTATATCTGCATCGGATTTCATCGTCTTAACTTCCAACGCGATCCGCGCTACCCCCGGTTTAAGAGGATGAACCACTCGATCGCGACAGATACCCCCTTCCGGAAAAATCGCCACCATTTCCCCCGCAGCCAACAGTTCGACGCTATGGACCAGACTACCCATACCGGGGTGATCGGTATTGACAGGAAAACCCCCCAAACGTCGGATAAACCAACCTTGTACCCCTTTCATCTCGTTAGCGGAAACCATAAAGCGCAAATCGCGTCTACTAACTAAGCGTCCCACCGCGTAGGGTAAAATCAGCGCATCCCAACGGGAACGATGGGTAGGTGCAAGGATGACACCCCCCGTTAGGGGAATATTTTCCTGTCCTGTGACGGTTATTTTGCTGAAAAAAGCCGGTAAAACTAGATAATTTCCCAGAAAATAACAAAAGCGAATTAAACAGGGATTAATTCGGGAATTGACAGCAGGACTTTTTCTAATGGTGAGGGACTCGTCAACGATAGTGCTTTGAGACATCCGAAGTGTTAGGAAAGATCGAGACTTTCTGACCACTTCTACTTTAGTCTAGTTGTCTGGGGGGTCGCCATCTTGTCCTGACCAGTTCGGCAATTGTCTTGGGGGATTAATGGTTAGGATTGCGGTTCTACTCCCGATCCTACCGGTGCGATCGAGTTTAATTGCAAAGAGGGATGATCTTCTTTCACTTGCTGTAAATTCCACTCATTTTTGAATAATAAGACAGGACGACCCCAGTAATCTTTGACAGTTAGAGTATTAAAGAGTTTACCGGCTTTTTCTAAAGCGGCCCAACCCCCGGCTACCCAACGGGCTAAACTATAGGCTAGGGGTTCGAGGGTAGTTTCGGCTCCGTACTCGCTTAAAAGACGGAATTGCACCACTTCAAACTGTAATTGACCGACAGCGGCTAAAATCGGGTCGCGTTTAAATTCATCGATCGAGGATAATATCTGTACGGCCCCTTCTTCCTGTAATTCCGAGACTCCTTTTTGAAACTGTTTGAACTTGGAAGGGTTAGGATTTCTGAGATAGGCGAATAATTCCGGAGAAAAACAGGGAATCCCTTCGTATTCGAGCTTTTTACCCATATAAATCGTATCACCGATCGCAAAGACTCCGGGGTTATTCAATCCGATCACATCTCCGGGATAAGCTTCTTCTATAACTGCCCGATCTTGGGCAAAAAGTTTCTGAGGACGGGATAAACGGATAGTTTTACCGGTTCTAGCGTGGTTTACTACCATATCCTTCTCGAATTTCCCCGTACATACCCGCACAAAGGCCACCCGGTCGCGATGTTTGGGGTCCATGTTTGCTTGCAGTTTGAAGACAAAACCGGTGAAATCGGGATAGGTGGGATCAAGGACACCGAGGGAGGAATTGCGTCCTCTGGGGGGTAATCCATAGTCGAGGAAGGATTCTAGGAATAATTTCACCCCAAAATTGGTCATGGCGCTACCAAAAAAGATCGGGGTCATTTCTCCTGCGTGGACTGCTGGCAAATCCAATTGGGCCCCCAATTCCGAGAGCAGTTCTATATCCTCTTTTAACTGGTAATACAGGTCTTTTTCGAGATAATCCTCAATTTTGGGGTCGCCAAGCTCGATCACGGTTTCCTGCGCCTCCTGAGAGCCGTGGGAGCGACGTTCAAACAGGTGTATGGTCTGGGTAGCCCGATCGAAGACTCCCCGAAAGCGATCGCCAATTCCGATCGGCCAATTGACGGGATAGGTCTGTAATCCTAATTCTCGCTCGATTTCGTCCAATAAATCCAGAGGTTCGCGGCCGGGGCGGTCCATTTTGTTAACAAAGGTAAAGATGGGTAACTGCCGCAGTTTGCACACTTCAAAGAGTTTTCTGGTTTGGGGTTCCAAACCTTTGGCCGCGTCGATTAACATCACCGCATTATCGGCAGCGGCTAGGGTACGATAGGTATCTTCGCTAAAATCTTGGTGGCCGGGAGTATCGAGGAGATTAATCTGAAAATCACGATAATCGAACTGTAAAACCGTGGAAGTAATCGAAATTCCCCGTTGTTTTTCCATTTCCATCCAGTCGGAGGTGGCTTTGCGTTGGTCGCGTCTTGCTTTGACTGCACCCGCTTGATGGATTGCACCCCCGTATAGTAACAGTTTTTCGGTCAGGGTGGTCTTTCCCGCGTCAGGGTGGGAGATAATGGCAAAATTTCGCCGTTTTTCCAAGACAGCTTCGCTGGTTTCTAGTTCTTTTTCAATTTCGGTCGTCATTCTAATTTCGATCGCTTTCCTATCTTTCTATTCTAGTTTAACTGGGGAGTTAATCCTCTCAAAAAATCGATCGCTCTGGGAAAAGTCATTAAAAAAAGTCTATGCTAGGATAATTTAAAATCCACAACTGATAGTGTTATGAGTGATAATACCAAACAAATTTATAACTACACTGTTATTCTAGAAAAAGAGTCAGACGGTGGTTATCACGCTTTTTGTCCTGCGCTTAAAGGTTGTCATTCTCAAGGAGACACTTTTGAAGAAACGATTGTCAATATTACAGAAGCTATGGAATTGTACCTCGAAAGTTTGATAGCTGATCATCAACCCATTCCCAAAGAAGATTTGATTTTTAAGCCTTTAAATATTTTAGTATGAGTCAGTATCCCGCAGTTAAAGTCAAGGAGTTTATTAAAGTTATTGAAAAATTGGGCTTTTATTTGGATCGTCAAAAAGGTAGCCATGCTATTTACAAAAGTACTGGTGGATGTAGGGTTGTGATCCCTATTCATTCAGGAAAAGATATTAAGCAAGGTACTCTCATGGGTATGATTCAAGATATTGGTCTTGATAAAGAAACATTTTTCGAGTTGTTACGAAAATAAGAGTTAAAAGATAGTCGAAGCGATAACAGCAATTGTACTTTCAGAGGAACGAAGCAATGTTTTAGATAAAATGTAGATAAAATGTGAATTATAATCTGTAGAAATGTCTCATACACTTTCTTGATAATTGATCCGTGGCACAAAAAGAATCCTTAGATATCAAATATCGTTTTGGTAAAGCTATCAGAAGACGTAGAAGGGAACGTGACTTATCTCAAGAAATCTTAGCCGAAAAAGCGGAACTACACCGAACTTATATTTCCAGTATCGAACTTGGTAAGTGTAATGTATCTTTAGAAAATATCGAAAAGTTAGCCAAGGCACTTGATATATCTATTACTGATCTTTTTGCTGATTTATAAATTTGATGAATTGCAATTCAGTATGGATAATAGCCAGTTAGTGATAGAAATTCAAAAGCTAATTAAAAACTCAATAGAAAACTATTTTAAAAAACCCAAGCCTAGGAATCATCATATTTTAGATTATTTATTTCCAGAGGAGAGACAGATTAGTTCTGTGATGACTGGACTAACGACAAGCATGGGAACTACTTTCTGGGAGAAATTAGCAAACTTTTTAGCCAAAGATAATGGATTTCGTATTTTATATAAGCAGGATAAAAAACTTTTACAACCTAGTCCATTTCCTCAATAATTAAGAAGTAAACTCGATAATTTAAAAAGTCTCAGAAAATCGAAAGAACAAAAAATATCCATGACAGAGTGCATTGAAAGACTTAGAGTAGTAGCTAAGAAAATAAATAGGAATAACCTCAATTATATCGATCCTCCTTCTGGTCATGGAGTAGATATTTATTTAATCAAAGACAATATTGAGTATGTGTTTGATTTAAAAGCTACACATCCTAATAGGGGAGATGGTTCTAGATTTAGCGACCAGTTGTTAGATTGGTATTGTTATCGGCTGTCCCGTGAACCTTTAGCAAGTATTCACACAAGAATTGTTATTCCTTTTAATCCTTTCTTACCTAAAACATGGTGGGAATCACAGGGAAATAAAATGTATCCTCTAGAGGAAAATCATGATATATGGGTTGAAAATGATTTTTGGGATTTTTGTTCTGGTAAAATCAATACTTGGTCATTAATTAAAGAAGCTTTTATCGATCTTCAAGAAGATAAAGCATTTATCAATAAGTATAAACAAAAGTTTCGTAATTATCTAGATAATTAATTTGGTAAAATTATTTCTAGTAAATTTCTTGCTACTGCCTCCACCACTGGTACAGGAACAGCGTTTCCGAATTGTTTTTTAGCGATAGCCGGCTGTAGATGATAGATAAAATTATCTGGGAATCCTTGTAATTTACGCGCATCTTGGGGAGTAATTTCTCGAAACTTTTTGGGTTTATAGATTTTCTTTAAAAACAATTGTTTGTATTCTTGGGGATGCGTAGCGGTAATTGAAATAGTAGCAATATAATCTTTAGCACCCGTAGCGGTTAGGATAGGAATAATATCGGCCGTCGGTAAAATAATCCGATAAATGCCGTTAATTCCTGTCATGTTTTTTGAGTTAATAAATTCATACTTACCCTCCCTCGTTTGCCAACAAATCCCCAGAGAAACTAACTGATTTAGTTCCTCGATTTTTAGATCGGGTATAATTTCCAAAAAAGTAGAAAAAGCCACGGGATGACCATCTTTTTCGCCATACTTTTTACTGCGTCTTAATTTCAGCAAAGCTAAACAGATACTTTTTTGTCGTTCCGTAGTTTTGATAATATCCCAAGAATGAATAGTTGTGTGGCCATTTCTTAAATCAGAAAAAATAAAAAAGTCATTTAATTCATCTTCTTTTTGAAAACGAGTTCTCGATGGAGGAACAAAACCATTAAATAAAGTATCCGCAGATAACTTGACTTTCTCGACGGGTTGAATATTCTTGATGTTTTCTAAAATATCCAAAACCTTCGGATGGATACCCAAAGGTAAAGGAAATTTAAACCGATCATAGTTTTCTATATCTTTTCTAATTCCTACGATAAAAACTCTCTCGCGATTCTGGGGTAAACCAAAATCGTAGGCATTTAATAACTGCCAGTAAACTTGATAACCACCGCTGGTTAATTCATCGATAATTAATTCTAAATTCTCCTGATTGCGAGGACTAGCCAACCCACTGACATTCTCGAAAATAAAGCTTTTCGGTTGACTTTTCTGGACTAATTTAATCACATCAAACCAGAGTTTTCCCCGGGGGTCATCAAATCCTCGTAAACATCCCGCTACCGACCAAGGTTGACAGGGAACACCGCCGACAATAAGATCAAGATTATCGGGTAAATTGCTAATTTTACTCACATCTCCGAAAGCAATTTCATCGCTGTTGAGATAGCTAATAAAATTTTGTTGATAAACTTGGATTGCCTGTTGATCAATTTCTGAATAGCCTAAACAACGTCCTCCCAATTTCTCCAAAGCGATTCTAAACCCACCGATTCCCGCGAATAAATCGACAAAACGATACTGGGGATGGGTGATAACTAGATGTAGGGGTAATTGGGTTTGTGTGCTGACTTTAACTGTGGTTTTCAAGGGTAAATAATTCCTTTTCACCATCTGGGAATATGTGTGTCTGTATTAATTATTTTAGTATAACTTAAGAGTTTTTTTCTGGGTATTTTCAGCCGATAGAGGCACGACAATAATAGACCTCTTGTAACCCACATTCCGCACTTCAAATTGTAGTAAGCTGTACTGAATTTAAACTGCGTATTCAAAATTTTAGTACAAATGCTCAAACTTCCTCTCCCTGCTCCTTCTCCCTTGCAGTCTTAACGAGCAATTTAGATAGTCAACAGCTTATGGCTGGTAGCATATAAAATGAAAATAACTTAAGTATTTATACTTATGCTCTTGGGGTAGAAAAAGTGAGAAACTAAAAAAGTTCTCAAAAAATATTCAAGTCAAGAAAAATGTCAAAGGTAGAAGTAAAAAATCTAGACCACTTTCGTTCTAGCTCGAAAACAATTGAGAAAAATCGCCAAATGTCTTTCCCTATAAGGGTTTCATCCATCGAACCAGTTTTTGCGTCCAAGCCAGCTGAACAAGATTTCTTTGACCGAATTTGGTTCTCTCGCATCCGTGTCTTAACCTGTCGGTGATTCACCAAGATGTGTCAGGCAGTCAGATAAAAAAGTTGTTTCTGGGCGGGGAATCCCTACAATAGGAAACAGGAAAATTAGTAGTAGATGAAAACCGATGGGTCAGTTTTTTAAACAAACTTTCGCTAGTTGCTTGGGAACTTTATTGGGATTATTGGTATTTTCGTCCCTAGGTGTGGGGGGATTAGCATTTTTACTGCTTTCTTTCCTTAATTCTAGCGATAGCTCCTCAGTTAAGGAAAAATCGGTCTTAGTTTTTAACTTAGCCACCAATATCAGCGATGCTCCCCCTAGTTCTAGTTTAGCCGATAGTTTGACCAGTGAGAGTACGACCACTTTAAATTTGCGACAGGTGATAGCGGCGATCGAAAAGGCCGCCCTTGATGATAATATTGTCGGTCTGTTACTCTACGGTCGCGGCACTGTCGGTGAATATGGCTATGCTACCCTGACGGAAGTGCGGCAAGCTTTGGCAAAATTTCGCCAATCGGGTAAAAAAATTATCGCCTACGATATGGAATGGACGGAAAAGGAATATTATCTCGCTTCCGTTGCTGAAAAGGTGATTATTAATCCCGTGGGGAGAATGGAAATTAATGGTTTAAGTAGTCAACAAACCTTTTTTGCCGATGCACTAGAAAAATATGGTGTCGGGGTGCAAGTGGTAAAAGTGGGTTCTTTTAAAGGTGCGGTGGAACCCTATACGCGTCAGGATTTAAGTGTCCAGAATCGTCAGCAGCTGCAAACCCTACTCGATACAATTTGGTCTAATTATAGTGCCACAGTGGCCAAAAGTCGCAATTTAACCCCCCAACAAGTGCAAACTATTTCTGATACTCAAGGTATTCTGGAAGCAACCACAGCGAAAAAGGCGGGTTTTGTTGATGAAGTGGCCCATTTAGATCGAGTAATTGTTTTAGCAAAGGAGTTGACAGGAGAAGCAAAAAATAAAACTAATGAGGAGGAAAACTCTGGCTCTTTTTCGCAAATTTCTTTAGCTAATTATGCTAGTTCTCTCGCTGATGAGGGGGGAGATAGTAGCGATAAAATAGCGATAGTTTATGCAGAAGGGACAATTGTGGATGGTCAGGGAGATAGAGGCGAAATCGGTGGGGATAAATTGGCGAAGGAACTGCGAAAATTACAAGGGAAGGAGGAGGTGAAAGCGGTAGTTTTAAGGATTAATAGTCCGGGGGGAAGTGCCACCGCTTCTGAGGTGATTCTGCGAGAAATTAAGCGTTTAGATGCGAAAAAACCAGTAATTATTTCTATGGGTGATGTGGCTGCTTCTGGGGGTTATTGGATCGCCATGGGGGGTCAAAGAATTTTTGCCGATAATGATACGATTACTGGTTCGATCGGTGTGTTTGGATTATTGTTAAATATCCAGAAGATTGCTAATAATAATGGCATCGATTGGGATACGGTGAAAACTGGACAATTAGCTGATATATCTACTATTACCAGACCGAAAAATCCCCAAGAATTAGAAATTTATCAAGCGGCAGTTAATCGGTTCTATGATTTATTTATCGAGACGGTGGCCAAGGGGCGAAAATTATCCCCAGACAAGGTTAGAACTGTGGCCCAAGGTCGCGTCTGGACGGGAAAAGATGCGGTTAAAATTGGTTTAGTTGATCAAATCGGTGGCCTAGAAGCGGCAGTACAATACGCGGCCAAAACAGCTAAATTAGGAGATGATTGGAGTCTTAAAGAATATCCTCGATCGCAAAGTTGGCAAGAAGAACTTTTTTCTAATTTATTGCAAACCTATCTTCCTCCTCTAACTAAAAATAATCACCCTTTGACGCAGGAATGGCAAAATTTTCAGCAGGAATTATTGAAGTTACCTACATTTAATGATCCCCATAGTGTTTATGCTAAGTTACTTTTTAATCTCGATTTTCGCTGATATTAGGTAAAAATAATGCCCGCTAATTCTGAAATTGTTTGACAAAAATTTCTATGAATCGCCCTAATAGCGTTATTCTCGGTTTAGCCTATATTTTGGGATTGTTATCTACAGGTCTGGTAGATTTTAGTCCGCAGTTAAACCGATGGCAAGAAGTGGTAATTAGAATTGTTATTCTTAGTCTAATTACCCTATTAACCACGATTTTTATCCGTCGTTTTTGGTGGCAAAGTCCCCCTAGAAAAATTTGGCTGATGGGGGGATTAATAGCTATATTTGCCGTTGTTTATCTAGAAATTCGTACTCCTTACCCCAGCGCAAACGATATCAGTCATCTTTTAAAAAATAATGTGGTTAACTCTATTAAAATCACGGGGAATATTATATCAGAAATTCGTCTCAATCGTCGAGAAAATTTACAATTTTGGTTAGAAGTAAAAGAATTTAGCCTCAAGAATTTACCGACAGAAAAATCCGCGGGTAAACTCTACGTTACTCTACCAAATCTAGCAGAAAATCAGGTTTACCCCGGACAAGAAATAACAATTAAAGGATTACTTTATCGTCCCCGTCGTGCCAATAATCCCAATGCTTTTGACTTTGCTAATTATCTAGCGCGTCAGGGTGCTTTTGCTGGTTTAAAAGGGGAAATAATTATCGATAAAAAATCACCTACTTGGGGAATTTGGCAGATTCGTCAGCGCATTGTTGAGGCACAAATTCAGGGAATAGGCCAGGAAAAAGGGACTTTATTAAGTTCGATTACCCTCGGACGACAAGCGGTTAATTTGCCAGCAAAAATCACTGATTTATTTATTAAAACTGGATTAGCTCACATTTTAGCAGCTTCTGGCTTTCATGTGGCTATTTTGTTGGGGTTTGTTTTAACTATTACTCGCAATTTATCCCCCAAACAACAGTTTATTATTGCCATTACTATCTTAATAGTTTACGGCACTTTAACCGGGTTACAACCTTCAGTCTTGAGGGCGATTTTGATGGGAATTGGGGCATTAATCGGTCTGCTTTATAATCGACAAGTTAATAGTTTAGGTTCCCTGTTACTAGCGGCTACAATTCTATTATTATGGCAACCTCTCTGGATTTGGGATTTAGGATTTCAGTTAAGTTTTTTAGCGACTTTGGGATTAATTATTACCGTTCCTTTACTGAAAAATAAAATTGACTATTTCCCTAATTTAATCGCTGAACCTATAGCTATTAGTCTAGCTGCTACTCTCTGGACTATGCCTTTATTAATGTTTACGTTTAACTCGATCGCTCTTTATAGTATCCCCATTAATATTATCACAACTCCTCTAGTTACCCTGATTAGTTTAGGAGGAGTTTTTACTGCCTTTTTAGGCTTAATTTATCCCCCTTTGGGCAGTATCAGCGCTAGTATTCTCTATTACCCTCTAGAGTTATTACTGCAAATTACCACCTTTTTTAGTCTGCTTCCTTTTAGTACCTACTCCACAGGTAAATTATCTTTAGGAGTGATGTTAATTATTTATATTTGCCTTACCTTAATCTGCTTTAATATCTGGTTTCGTCAACGGTGGCATTTAATCGGTTTATTTATCCTCACTTTAATTTTAATACCGATTATTTATCAGCATTTAACTTTAACTCAGGTGACAGTTTTAGCCACCAAATCGCAACCGGTAATAATTATTCAAAATCGAGGAAATACTCTCTTAATTAATGGGGAGGAACCCGCAACAGCACGTTATACAGTTTTGCCCTTTTTGCGACAGGAGGGAATTAATCAAATACAAGGAGCAATAACCGTCAATAATTCGGCGCAATTCTCAACTATCAGTGAGAGCATACCGATCAAAAAAACTCTTAATTTATCCCAGTCAGAAAAATTTAATCTTGGCGAAATTACTGGACAATTGATCGAGAAAAATTTATTTAAATTTCAGGTAAAAAATCAATCTTGGCTATGGATTGTCAACCCGAAAATTCCCGTTAATTTATCCCAAGAATTTAGCCCCCTAGTGTTATTATGGCAGGGAAGCAATCTAGACAAACAATGGTTAGAGTCAATTCGACCCCAAACAGCGATCGCTGTCACCACCAATCTCTCCCGCAATGTCAGAAATCAACTGAGAAAAGCCGGTATTAAGACTTATTGGACTGGGAGAGATGGAGCGATTCAATGGACAGCCAAAAATGGATTTCAACCCTTTCTAATTAATGAGTGATGTGTACTACCAAAACTGAACAGGGAGCATGATGCACCACATAATTACTGACACTACCTAAGATTAACTCAGATAAACCCGATCGACCGTGACGACCAACAATAATTAAATCTATCCCCTCTTGCTGGGCAACTTGACAAATTTTCTGTCCCGGATCACCAATATAATAATCAGCCCGGGCTGTGATATTATCTTCCTTAGCTCGATCGACTAAACCGTTTAACCAAGCTTGTAATTCCGCCTGCATTTCTTCGGTGATTTGTTGTTCTAAGGCGATCATATCGGGGGGATAACCGCCACCATAACCGATCAGATTACCATAAATAAAAGTTTCCGTGTAGGGAGTCAAAGGTTTAGACAGACTATAGACAATCCGCAACTCACTAGCGTAGGTTTTCGCTAAGAGGATAGCCGTATTCAATACCTCTGGAGTGACATCTTGATAATCCACAGCCACGAGAATTTTATTATAGAGTTTGTTGGTATCCCGATCGACTGAGATTGTTTCCGTATTATTCATAGAATTGCCTCCTCGATAGCAGATAAGCTCAGGGATAAAAACCATTGCCAGCAATACACCCGGGAAATAGCAGAAAATTGCTGAAAGCTGATGACTGATAGTTGACGCTCCCCTACCTCTAGTGTGACATTTTTCGGATGATGTAGCTAAATCCCCAAAAAAATTAACAATTTACCCCACTGTCACCCCTGTCCTAACTTATAGCAGTTATCTTAATGGTGAGGTATGAGGTTTTCGTTTTGGGGAGACTCCGAGACGATACCCTATAGGGTTATACTTCATCTTTATGAGAAACGCCGTATTTATAGTTTTAACCGATAAATTGCTTGATCGGTGTTGATACGCTAGATTTTTTAGAAAAGTATTGATCTTGAGATACAATATGATCGAGATTTTTTGCGGCAGCGGAGCGACTCAAATGAATGAAGATAGCAAAAATTATGAGATGCAAATTCTGGCAATGATGATCAATCAGTATTTAGATGATATGGTATCTCTGAGTGAAGAAAAACTAAATCAGCTAGAAGCAAATTGCGATCAGATTGTTTGGGATTTAGCCACAAGAATTTACAAGGAAAGTGGTCATAAAGTAGAATTTCATATAATACGAAACTTAATTAATTCTAGAATTGAAGTTATGAGGTATCAGTTATTTTTCAGTAAATCCAGTCTATTAGAATCAAAGAGAATCGATGAAGAGAAAGCTATGAAAATAGCAGAAGAAAAAGCTAATGCTATTATTAATGATAAAAAAATTGATGATACCGAGAAAATAACGATATTACAAGAATTGGCTGGAGATGAACGAAAACTGGCAATTTTTATCAAAGTTCAAGAGATAATTAGTTATCAATTAGAGGTGGAAAAGTCTGAGATACATATTGATGATGAACTATTTTATTTACAATCTAGTAGTTATAGTTCTTATAGCTTTTATACGTCTAGTTCTTCCTTTGATAGTTGGTCTGACTTATTATCAAATTGGGGAGGAGATGAACTTGATAAGATTGAATTAATAATGGTTTTAGAAGAAGAATTCGATCTTGAACTTTCAGACGAAAAATGCCAAGAATTTACAACAGTGAAAAAGCTAGTTGATTATCTTGCTGAAAATTTAGGCAAGTAACAATCTTAATTTTTACCAAAATATCTCAAGTTATCAGCCAAATATAGCTATAATCCAATTAGAGCGAGTTCTAAACCAACAACTTATGATTAGTCGCTACATTGTCCCATGGCTCCCGATGATCGTAATAGGAATTAGTAACGGTATTCTCAGGGAAAGCACCTACGGAAAATATCTCGATGAACTGCGCGCTCATCAAATTTCCACCCTGACAGGAATCCTCTTTTTTAGTCTTTATATTGGCACTCTTGTCTATTTTTGGGGTCTAGAATCGTCCAGCCAAGCAATTACTATCGGTTTAATTTGGTTACTATTAACAGTGGGTTTTGAATTTCTGTTCGGCCATTTTATTGCCGGTCACTCTTGGTCAAGATTAGGACAAGATTATAATCTTTTAGCGGGACGAGTTTGGATTTTTGTTCTCTTGGTCATTACTTTTGCTCCCTTACTATTTTATCAACTTTTTTCTTAATTATGAAAGCTATTATCATTAATCGCTATGGCGATAGTAATGTTCTCCAATACACAGAAATAGAAAAGCCAATTCCCCAAGCGAAAGAAGTCTTAATTAAGATTATGGCAGCGGGAATTAATCCGATTGATTGGAAGATTCGTCGGGGAATGCTCAAAATAGCCACAGGTAATAAATTTCCCCTGCAATTAGGTTTTGATTATGGGGGAATTATCGTTGAAAAAGGCAGTCAGGTGGAACAATTCCAGATCGGAGATGAGGTTTTTGGTTTTCTCAATCAATTACCGGGTAGAACCTATGCTGAATATGCAATTATTCCTGCTTCCCTATTAGTTAAAAAACCGCATAATCAGAGTTTTATTCAAGCTGCAGCCACTCCTTTAGCCGCTTCTACCGCGTTGCAAGTCTTGCGGGATTTTGGCGGTATTCAAGCGGGGAATCGGATTTTAGTTAATGGTGCATCGGGAGGAGTGGGTAGCTTTGCCGTGCAGATAGGAAAAATTTTCTCCGCGCAAGTAGATGGAGTTTGTAGTAGTAAAAATATCGATTATGTCACCTCTTTAGGAGCAGATAAAGTTATCGATTATACCCAAGAAGATTGGAGAAAAACTGAGCAGAAATATGATCTAATCTTCGATGCTGTGGCTAAGTCTTCTTTTTGGCACTGTCGTCAGCTTTTAAAACCCCAAGGAACCTATATAACCACCCTACCAAATCCAGGGATTATCCTCTTAAATTATCTCACTGCTTGGTTGCCCCAAAAAGGGAAACTGATATTTTTTGCTCAGGCACAAGCGTCCGACTGGCAATTTCTCAAAGAAGCGATCGAATCAGGAAAATTAACTGTTAGAATCGATCGCACCTATACTTTTTCCCAGGTGGTAGAAGCTCATAATTATAGTGAATCGGAAAGAGTGCGAGGAAAAATAGTCTTGATCCCCGATTAAGGATAAATAGTTAGGGATTTTCCCGATTTTTTGGGGAACGAGTAAATAGTTTTAAGTAGGTAGAAACAGAGAATTCTTTAATTGGAAAGGTGATAAAAGTCAAGGGATTAATAGTAATAATAATATTGCGGCTATCTCTTTGTACCGCCTTGATAATCTGTTTAGCCACCCAATCAGCGGACATAATACCCACAGGATTTAAATTACTCTTAAAAGGACCAAGAATTAGCTTTCTCACCACACAGGGAGCATCTAAACGACGCAGGGTAATCATATCACCGATCGCTCGTTTACTGAGTTCGTAGAGGGGACTAAAGGCAGGATTAACCTCTGCTTCCGAAGTATTCACCCAGACTTCCTTGCGGGCAATTTCCTCGTTAGTGCGGACAGTTTTGAAGAATAATTCCATTAAACGCCAGACGGAAAAAGTATTCACTTCGTAGGCTAATTCGATCGCTTCTGGGGTTCTTTGGCCGTGGACATTAACGCCATGATTTAAAATCAGTATATCTACAGACTTAAATAGGTTCTCAAGTTGCGTTTCTTCACCGATTTGCCATTTCACGGTTTTTACAGGTAGGGATTCGCCGTTAATTTCAATAGCGATCGCATTCTCCCCGGAAGTGAGCGCGATCACCTTGGCTCCCTTCAGTTGTAGGTACTTTAAAAGCGATCGCCCTAAGGTTCCATTCGCTCCGGTAATGGCGATCGTTTTGCCCTTGAGAGAAAGTGCCGTCCCCATCAATTTATCCATAAAGGTGAAAGTTCCACAATAATAAGCCTTTTGGTTATCAAAATGGTGTCGCCAGTGGTAGGTACGATTCACGCGCCATGGAGCGGGTAAACTCTCAAATTGCCCCGGACGATGGGTTAAATCGGTTAATTCGTCCAGATTTGCCATACCTAAACCTCGACCGATCGCCGTACTGAGAAAAGCCATAGTATAAAGGGAGCCTAACCAACCCAACCAAGGGCGATCGAACCCCCAAGAGTAGGCCAGTAGTACAGGTAAAACACTAGAAGCCAACATGACCAAGGCCTCCGGTACATCATTGTACCAGTGCGCCTTGCGATAAATTTCCTCGCTCATTACCGACAGATCGGGACGAAAAACCCGATGATGCCAGACGTGCAGACGATAAAGGGGCTGCCAATGGTGGGCCAGAGCATGATAGGAATCACGCACGATCTCCACCCAAATAATTGAGCCACAAATCAGTCCGACACAGAGGAGCAGGTTTGACATAGGGGATAAATGTTAAATTTTCTCAACAAATTTGACGCTCCCATCGCACTCATGCGAGGGATTCCCTGTTCATCCAGTTACCTTATCTACCAAGCTTTCACCTAATAGACAGTGGATAGTCTGTCCGAGGGCTTGAATTTCTGTCCGCCCGACAGTATT